>Ga0307488_10000881_pt1 | contig 24938 bp, 20 predicted proteins | sample SB02metaG_FD_202248 | JGI IMG/M metagenome (GOLD analysis project Ga0307488, IMG submission 202248) | Sea-ice brine microbial communities from Beaufort Sea near Barrow, Alaska, United States - SB 0.2 | ecosystem: Environmental > Aquatic > Marine > Coastal | place: USA: Alaska | collected... | reverse complement strand
CGGTATTGTGCAGGGTGAAGGACATAAAGCTGGAACTGCTCATGCGGTGGCCTCGGTAATTAAGGGCGATCGGTGAGTGGGGGTGACAAACATCGCATCGCCATAACTGAAAAAACGATACTGCTGCGCTACGGCCTCGGCATAAGCGGCCATGACGGCCTCTTGTCCGGCAAAGGCGCTGACCAGCATAATTAGGGTCGATTTGGGTAAGTGGAAATTGGTCAACATGGCATCGACTGTCTTAAAGCGATAACCGGGGTAAATAAAGATGCGCGTATCCCCGGTGAAGGGTTCAATCTCACCCGAGGTCGAGGCGCTTTCGAGCGAACGCACGCTGGTGGTGCCGATCGCGATGACGCGCTTACCGGCGGCCCGGGTAGCACGGATCTGTTCAACCACGGCCAATGGTACATCGACCCATTCGGCATGCATAATATGGTCGGCCAACTGCTCGGTTTTGACCGGCGCAAAGGTGCCCGCGCCCACATGCAGGGTCACAAAGGCGGTGTTCACACCCTTGGCGGCGAGTCGGGCCATTAAGGCATCATCGAAATGCAGACCGGCGGTGGGTGCCGCAACGGCGCCTTTTTTGGCCGCGTAGACCGTTTGGTAGCGTTCCCGGTCGGTGCTGTCATCGGCCCGCTCGAGATAGGGCGGCAGCGGCATGTGGCCGTGTATTTCGAGCAGATCCACTAAGGGTTCCGGGTTGCGACACTCGATCTTGAATAGGTTGTCTTCGCGTCCGGTCACGACGAGCTCGATACCCCCTTCCATCAGCAGTTCGGTGCCCACTTTGGAGCTTTTATTGGCCCGAATGTGAGCCAGCGCCGTATGGCTGGAAGTCATCCGTTCAATAAGAACCTCTATTTTACCGCCTGAGGTCTTTTGACCGAACAGCCGGGCCGGTATCACCCGGGTATTATTGAACACCAGTAAATCGCCCGGCGCGACCAAGTCTTCAAACTGCGGAAACTGTAGATGTTGGCATTGGCCTGTGCTACCAGACAGATGCAGTAGCCGGCTCCCTGTGCGTTCGCTGGTCGGGTGACGCGCGATTAAATTGTCGGGCAATTCAAAGTTAAAATCGTTTAGGTGCATGCGGGCTTATTAGGGTACAAAAAAAGGCCGCTCAGTCTATCTGATTTGTTAGCCCGTCTCTATGCCAAAGGATTATTCTTCAAACGAACAATGATCGGCTGTATAGGTAGATTCCCTGACGGTCGTTCGAATTAGTTCCATATTTGTCCTTGCGTGCTTTGTCAGCATCTGGTATTTATGCCATATGTTGTTAAGGTAATTTCTAATCTTAGTTTTATAAAGCGTTGATATTAAAGAGTTTTAATTTTTAGTAAGTCTTTTTGAATAGTATTGCATGCTAGTATTTTGTTAATTAGCGTGACTTATTTGGGGTGAGTTTAGGTGGTACCAGTTAATCAATTACAGTTTGAATCCAGCAATCGATCGCTGGTAGATGAGCTGTCGGACCCGATCGCGGTCTTCGACGGCAATTTAGCGCTTATATATTCAAATCGCCGCTATCAAACTCTGTTTAACGATACCGCCGGTTCCGTGCAGGAGCTCTTGGGTCGAACGCCGACAATTACTATTGCCACCATTCTTGGGCTGTTACAGCAGGATGGCCAGTTTCTCGGTACCGTGAGTAATCATCTGGTCAATAGCGGTGTCCTGCAGTTCAAGCTGACGGCTATGGCCAGCGATGGGCGCTCGCGCTATGTTGCGGTGTTCCAGAAAGAAGCCCCGGCTCTGGTTAACCTATCCTCTATCCACACCTCGATCGATCATCTAACCGACTTGCCGAATCGGTATGCTTTTCTGAATGCCTTGGAAGATCGCATCAACAAGGCCCAAGGCTCGGCCGACTTTGCCGTGCTCTATGTCGACCTGGACCATTTTAAAGATATCAATGAACTCCACGGTCATGAGGTTGGTGATCAGCTGCTAAAGCTCTGTGCTGAAAAGATCCGCCAGCTACTGCGTAAAGATGACTTCCTGGCCCGCCAGTCCGGTGATGAATTCGCGGCCATAGTGGACTGCAAAGAAAGCCATGAGATGCAATATTTGTGTCACCGTATCATGCGCTATTTCGAACGCCCCATGCTTATGAAAGGTGAGCGCTACCAGTTTACCGTCTCCGTGGGCGTGGTATTTTACCCTGAGCAGGGTGATACGGCTCGGGATCTGATGATCCATGCCGAGCAGGCCATGTATGTAGCCAAAAAGGGTGGCCGGGCCCAGTTTCAGCTGTTCGATCGAAACCAGTCCTTAAAGGTCGAGCGTGAACAGCGTATTGCCGAGTCTCTACGCCGCGTTTTAGCCGCGGCACCGGAACAGTTTCGCGCCGTTTACCAGCCCCTGTTTGACCTCCAAAGCGGTCAGTTTGTCGGTGTTGAAGTGCTGTGTCGCTGGCACTCACCGGAATTTGGCGATGTGTCACCGGTCGACTTTATCAGCCTGGCGGAGACCCGAGGGCTGATCAATGCCCTAACGTGTACCGTCTTCGACTGCATCACGGCCGATGTTCTGGTGCCTTACGCCCGGATCAACGGCACGCGGCCGTTAATGGCCGTGAATGTATCGGCACAGCAGATTGGCGATCCGGTCTTCGAGAGCATGCTGCTGAGCTTCCTTAAAGAGGTGCAAAAGGCCGGTTGGCAGCTGGAACTGGAACTGACTGAATCGCACTTGATGACCCTGAGTGACGATCTTATTAGCCAATTGGAATCCTGGCGTAAACGCGGCATTCGCATCGCGATTGACGATTTCGGTACCGGCTATTCCTGCCTGGCCTACCTGCACATGTTACCGGTCGATAAGCTCAAGGTAGATCGGCAGTTTCTGCACACCAAAACCGAATCCCGCAAAGAAGACCAGATCCTATTTGCCATAATGACAATGGCTAAGGCCTTGGAGATAGATGTCTTAATTGAAGGTATTGAGAGCGATGCACAACTGGCTCGCCTGAAACAGTTGGGTTGTGTTTCCGGTCAGGGATTTGGCTTGGCCCGGCCCCAACCTTGGCATCCTGATCTAATGAAGCCACTCAATGACCCTAAAACTTAGGCTAAGTGCTTGACACAAAAGAATTATTCCCTAGAATAGCGCTCCACAATGCCAGCGTGGTGAAATGGTAGACACACGGGATTCAAAATCCCGCGCCCTTAAAAGCGTGCCGGTTCGAGTCCGGCCGCTGGTACCAACATTTTAGGCTAAACCCATGGGGTTTGGCCTTTTTTGTGTCTGTGGGAAAAGAAATTAATTTATAAATTATCCAGTTGAAAATGTTAAAAATCTAGACCTTTGTTACCGGTGGCTGAGGCCTAACAGGCGGGTACAGATTTAAACTGACGGCTTCAGTATAAGACGGGTGGCTACTTTGGCGTTTCATGCTCTAAGCGCGGCAGGTTTCCTAAGGCGTCCCCTGGGCGTAGGCTTGTTCGGCTGGATGGGCGAACAGGAGATGCTGTGCGCCCGGTGCTGAGCAGAAGATATCACCCGAAACCCTTCTTGACAGGCCCCTCTTTAAAGGCCCCTCTTTAAAGGCCCCTACGGCCCTTTTTTTTGCCGCCGGTTGCATTGGTAATTCGCGCAATGACTGTTGTTATCCACGCCGGTGCGAGTCTGCGCTCGATCTGTAGCTTCAATTATCGGGAATGCGGCCCTAATGCGGCTGGTTTGCCTAAATGGAGTGAGACTGCTAGCCTCTTGGCATAATGAGTCGTTGTGATAGCCGGCGGTACGGCAATACACTGTTCAGATTCGCACACGCCAATGGCCGAATGAATTAGCTAGAATTCCGCTAATTCCATAAATGGGCAAGCGATGCTTGCTCTGCAGTTAAATGGGTAGCCGCAAGACAGGTTCACCAAAATAGCCGTTCTAGAGGGACGGCACCAGGGCCGGCTAGGTGGGCTGCTTATTGATAACCAACGTACCTAGGCGTGACAGACACGCACCCTCGGGTTCTTCCCCGATAGTGTCTATTAGGCCCTAATGGGGAGGTAGATTGAGTGAAGGCAGACATTGAAATGGCAGCGAGAGCTGAACATTCACAGTTACCCGATCCGTTTCGAACCGACTATGCGGCAATCGAATGGAATGAGGCCGGTCAGGTCGTCAGTTGGGATGCTGCTGCCGCGCAAATATTTGGTTTCAGTCGTGGTGAGGTCTATTTAAATCCCGATATTAACCTGATGATCCTCCCCGAAGAAGAAATCCAAACCATTGAAAAAGTCCGTCTAAACCTGAAAGAGCTGAAATCGGGTTTTTTTAGTACCAATTACAACCTAACGAAAGACGGGCGCAAGATTCAATGTCGTTGGTTTAACAGGCCCATTTTCGATGTCCATGGCAAGGTGACTGGTTCCATGTCGTTCGTCGAAAATATCTCCTCCAGTCAGTTTGCCATGCAAACTAACACCAACAAAAATGAAGTGCTTTCGCTCCTATCGAATAATAGCAGCCTTAAAGAGATTTTAACGGTCCTGATTCAGGGTGTTGAACAGCAGATATTGGGCTCAATCGGTAGCGTGCTGTTGCTCGATGCGCACACTGATACGCTAACCAATGGCGCAGCGCCGAATCTGCCTGAGTTCTATATCGACGCGATCAATGGCTTGGCCATCGGCGACAGGGTAGGTTCCAGCGGGGCAGCCTGTTTTCGTGGCGAAAGTGTGATAGTGGCCGATATCCAGACGCACCCCAATTGGACTGACTATAAAGCCTTGGCGAGTCAGGCCGACCTGGCATCCTGTTGGTCTGAACCCATCATCAATCCAGCCGGGGTCGTACTCGGCGCATTTGCGATCTATCACCACTATCCCTGTGTGCCTTCATCGCTCGATTGCGAGGTAATCTTAGAAGCCGCGGGCCTAGCCTGTATCGCTATCGAGAAAACCCGTGACCACGAGAGTTTGAAGATCACCGAGATGGTCTATCAACATACCAGTCAAGCGATCATAGTGGCCGATGCGCAAGGGGTTGTAGTCAGTGTGAACCCTAGCTTTGAGAAGATCATGGGTTTTCAGGTCAGTGAGGTAGTGGGTCGTAATATAGGGTTTATTTACTCGACTAGACACAATAGCGTTGCCTATGAAGACATGCTTCAAGGTTTATTAAGTGTTGGATCCTGGCATGGTGAAGTCTGGGCGCTGCGCAAGGACCGGTCCAAATTCCTAATGAGTATCGATGCCAGTGTCATCTATAACTCAGATGGCTCGATTTTCCGCACTATTGCGATCATTACCGATCTCACCAAAGATCGGGCGGCAGAAGATCTGGCCTGGCGGCAAGCGAACTACGATGCCCTGACGGCATTGGCCAACAGACGTTTTTTTCTTGAGGACTTGAAAGGGACCCTGAAGGCCGCACAGCGCAGCGATGACGGGGTCGCGTTGCTGTTATTCGATATTAATAAGTTTAGCGCGATCAATGACCGTTATGGTCATGTCCAGGGGGACGCTTTGCTCCAGCAGCTTGCGCAACGGTTGCGCGCTAGCCTCTCGGAAAAACAATTCGCCGCCCGGGTCAATGGTAACGAATTTGCGGTCTGCATTACCGGTTTTGCCAAAACGGAGGAGGTCGATCGAATTGCCCGAGCTCTCTTGGCCGAGGTGTTCCAACCCGTTGAATTAAAGGGTGGATCGATGCAGATCTCCGGTTGCAGTGGCATTGCCCTGTACCCCGGCGATAGCAAGGATCTGACTGGACTGTTGGCCTGTGCCGAACGCGCCCTGTTCGCCGCCAAAGCCGCTCATAGCCCAGACATTAACTATTATCGGGCTGAAATTCAAGAGCGGGTCTTGGCCCGGGCCGAACTGGTACGCGATCTGCGTTTGGCAATCGAGGGCAAGCAATTTGAGTTGTTTTACCAACCTATCATCGATCTGCAATCCAAGCAGATTCACAAAGCAGAAGCACTCATACGCTGGCATCATCCAGTGCGGGGTTTTGTCAGTCCCGATTTGTTTATTCCGATCTGTGAGGAAGAAGGCCTAATAATGGCGGTTGGCGAGTGGGTGTTTCGAGAGGCGGCCCAACAAGTTAAAACTTGGCGGCAACGACTGCGCGGCAGGATGCAGGTCAGTATTAATGTGTCACCGCGGCAATTTCAGAATGCAACCTTGCTGAGCACGGATTGGCTTGAGTATATCGCAGAGCAGGGTCTGTCGAATGCGGACCTGGTGCTGGAAATTACTGAAGGTATGATCTTAGGCGACCACAGTGACGTTAGGGCGCAACTGGAAGCCTTTAGAGCGGCCGGCGTAGAGCTGTCACTGGACGATTTCGGAACCGGCTATTCTTCCTTGTCGTATCTGAAAGATTTTGACATGGACTATTTAAAGATTGACCGCTCCTTTGTTACCCAGTTAGCTGAGGACTCAAACGATCTGGTGCTCTGTGAAGCCATTATTGTTATGGCGCACAAGTTGGGTTTGAAAGTAATCGCTGAGGGCATAGAAACCGTTGCCCAAGAAACCCTGCTCTGTGCGGCCGGTTGTGATTTTGGACAGGGCTACTGGTATGCCAAGCCATTGCCGGCCGACGAGTTTGAGGCGGTGGTCGACAGTTTCAACTAAAAACTTAGCTTGCTGACCAATACCAATACCAATACCAATACCAATACCAATAGCCTTTAGAGCCCTATCTCCCTATCTCCCTAAGTCAGTATCTACACCAGCACGGGCAGTGTGGCGTGCGGGTGCGATGCGTCACTCAGACTAATAATGGAGAGTCGAATGCTACACCCTAGGTTGCCTATACGATGAATGCCCAGAGTTTATGTCTGTGATCCATTTAGTGATGTATATCGTATCGGTTTTTAATAATAGTATTGATCTAATATTTTAATAGTACCAATACGGCGACATTAGGGCGTAATAGCGAATGGATTTTGATCTGGAAATACCACTAAAAACTGACGGTGAAGGGCCGCCTGGTCAGTTTCAGGGTGCTTATGCTGTCATTGAATGGAATAAAGCAGGACAGGTTGTTACTTGGGATGCGGCAGCAGAGAAGCTCTTTGGTTTCAGTTTGAACGAGGTCTATTTAAACCCCGAGATCGCCTTGCTAATCCTCCCTGAAGAAGAAAAAGAAACCATTGAAAGAGTCTGTGTAAACCTGGAAGTAATTAGAAACGGATTTTTCAGCACCAATTACAACCTTACTAAGGACGGTCAAAAAATTCAATGTCGGTGGTATAATAAACCCATTCTCGATGGCCACGGAAAAGTGACCGGCTCCCTGTCATTCGTCGAAGATATCTCCTCCAGTCAATTTGCCATTCAAACCAACACCAACAAAAATGAAGTACTTTCGCTCCTATCGAATAATAGGAGTCTTAAAGAAATATTAACCGTCTTGGTTCAGGGTGTTGAACAACAGATATTGGGCGCCATCGGCAGCGTGCTGCTCCTCGATGCCCACACCGATGCGCTATCCCATGGCGCAGCGCCGAATCTGCCTGAATTCTATATCGACGCAATTAGCGGCTTGGTTATCGGCGAAACGGTGGGATCCTGTGGCGCGGCCTGTTTTAGCCGCGAGAATGTGATTGTGGCCGATATCCAGACGCACCCCAATTGGACCGACTATAGGGCCTTGGCGAGCAGTGCCGACCTGGCATCCTGTTGGTCTGAGCCGATCATCAATCCGGCCGGGGTCGTACTGGGCTCCTTTGCTATCTATCATCGTTATCCCTGTGTGCCCTCATCGCTCGATTGCGAGGTGATCTTAGAAGCGGCAGGATTGGCCTGTATCGCTATAGAGAAAACTCGGGACCACGAGAGTTTGAAGATTACCGAACTGGTCTATCAACATACGACTCAAGCAATAATAGTGACAGACGCCCAATCGATAATTGTCAGTGTGAATCCTAGCTTTGAGAAAATGATGGGTTATGAAGCCAGTGAAGCCGTCGGATGCAATATAGATATTATTTTCTCGAATAGGAAAAACACAGCGATCTATGACCAAATGCGTCACGGGTTGTTAAGCGGAAGAAGCTGGAGTGGGGAAGTCTGGGCGCATCGACAGGACAAGTCGCAATTTCTAATGAGTATTGCTGCCAGTGTTATCTGCAGTCCGGATGGCTCGGTGTTTCGCACTATTGCGATCATTTCCGATCTCACCCAAGATCGGGCAGCAGAGGATCTAGCCTGGCGTCAAGCAAACTACGATTCCCTGACTGCATTGGCCAACAGGCGTTTTTTCCTTGAGGATTTGAAATGGACCCTCAAGGCTGCGCATCGAAACGATGAAGGGGTCGCGCTGCTGCTATTCGATATTAATAAGTTTAGCGAGGTCAATGACCTTTATGGGCACATCGAGGGAGATGCCTTGCTGCAGAAACTTGCGCAACGGCTGCGCGATAATATCTCAGAAAAACAATTCGCCGCGCGGGTCAGTGGTAACGAGTTTGCTGTCTGCATTACCGGTTATGCAAAAACGGAAGAGGTCGATCGAATAGCCCGAACCCTCTTGGCCGACGTTTTCCAGCCCTACACGGTGCAAGGTGTATCGACACTGGTGTCCGGCTGCAGTGGCATTGCGCTTTACCCCGGCGATAGCGCGGATTTGACCGGGCTTTTGGCCTGCGCAGAACGCGCCCTGTTCGTCGCCAAAGCTTCTAGTAGCCCGAATATTAGCTATTACCAAGCTGAAATTCAAGATAGGGTATTGGCCCGGGCTGATCTGTTGCGAGATCTGCGTTTGGCGCTTGATCAACAGCAATTTGAGTTGTTTTACCAGCCTATAGTCGATATGCAATCGAAGGCGATCCATAAGGCAGAAGCGCTAATTCGTTGGCATCATCCAGTGCGGGGTTGGGTCAGTCCCGACCTGTTTATTCCGATCTGCGAAGAAGAGGGCTTTATAGTGGAGGTCGGCGAGTGGGTGTTTAGAGAGGCGGCCCAACGAATTAAAGAGTGGCGGCATCGACTGCGCGGCAGTATACAGGTCAGCATTAATGTGTCGCCGATGCAGTTCCAGAATTCAACTTTGCTGAGTACGGCTTGGCTCAACCATATCGCAGAGCAGGGTCTGTTGAATTCGGACCTGGCGCTGGAAATTACCGAAGGTATGATTTTAGGCAACAATAAAGATGTTAAGCAGCAACTGGATGGCTTTAGAGCGTCCGGCGTAGAGCTGTCGCTCGACGATTTCGGTACCGGCTATTCGTCCTTGTCGTACCTAAAAAACTTCGATATGGACTATTTGAAAATTGACAGATCCTTCGTCACTCAATTGACTGAGGAATCTAACGAAAGGATATTGTGTGAAGCCATTATCGCTATGGCGCATAAATTAGGCCTGAAGGTGATCGCCGAAGGCATAGAAACAAGCGCCCAGGAAACCTTATTGCGCTCGGCCGGCTGTGACTATGGTCAGGGCTACTGGTACGCCAAACCCTTGCCCGCCGACAAATTTGAGGCCGATGTTGACGGTTCTAACTCAATATTTCAGTCTAGCGCTCACTCCTTAGAGAGTAACGAATCCGCCTGAATATGTCCGCTGACCCGGTGAGTTACTGAGACAATTTACTGCATCAAGGACTACCCGGACCATTTTCCATCCATCCGCCCTTGCGTGACCCTTATCTTATTCCAATAGGTCAAGTATCTGGTCCGGCCGGTAGACAATGGCCTGGGCACCTGCAGCGCGTAACTCCGCTTCCGAACGAAAGCCCCAAGTCACGCCCACAGCTCGGTAACCGGCATTGCGGGCGGTGTACATATCGACATCACTATCACCCAGGTAGACAATTTGCTCCGGTGCCCGTGCAAGGGCTGCCGTGACCCGATTGGAGACATCGGTGCTCGGTTTAACCGCTAGACCGTCGACCTGGCCCTGAACCACCTGCCACGGCCACCGCGCCAAGAAATGTTCGACACACTGATCGGCGAAGATCTGCGGTTTATTGGTCAGGATCGCCAATGCCAGACCCCGGTCACAGGCGCGGTCCAACAGGGTGGCGACGCCCTCGTAAAGTCGTGTTTGCCGCGCCCAGTTGGCGGCGTACTGTGCTTCAAATTCGGCCAAGCAGCGTTCCACCTGAGCCGCGTCGGCATGCTTTGCTGGCAAGGCGCGTTCAACTAAGCGACGTGCACCGCTGCCGACGTACTGGCGGTAGTTCGCCGTCGGTTGGGGTGGCAGCCCCTGTTGCGCCAAGACAGCGTTCATCGAGTCGGCAATGTCGTCCAGGGTGTCAAGCAGGGTGCCGTCCATATCAAATACTAGGGCTGTTACGGTCATAGTCGTCTCTGTCGGTGAATCCGGATCGTTCTGGGCGTCTTATCAACGTTTTATCAACTTTTTATCAAGACATCCCCATGCAAGCGCGCATCATGACGCCGATCGCTGCGCGCTGCCAGTTTTAGGGTCAATAAGCCTCCCGCCGGGCATGCGACTGTTCACTAAAGCTTACGCCGCTGGTGAATCTTAACCCCTGGACCTGGCTGTACATTCGCACCAATTCAGTTCGAAATGGTGGTCCCCGTTAATGAAAACAAGAATGGAGAGCCGATGCAGTCGAACGCTAGCCCCTATGTTGCCCATACACCGGACCCCCAGGGTGTCATTCACTGGTCTGCGGCGGAACATGCCACCTGGCAGGAGCTGGTGCAGCGCCAGCGACCGACCCTGGCCGAGCTGGCTTGCCCGGCCTATCTGGAGGGCACGCAGTACCTGCAATTGCCCCAGGAGCGCATTCCCCACTTGGCGGATCTAGATCAACGCCTGCTTGACAGTAGCGGGTGGCGCACCGAGCCCGTGCCCGCCCTGATTGATTTTTCACGTTTTTTTACCCTGCTCAGCACGCGTCGATTTCCGGTCGCGACCTTTATTCGCAGTCGGGCCGAGATGGACTATTTGCAGGAGCCCGATGTCTTTCATGAGATATTTGGCCACTGCCCGCTCTTAACCAACCCGGCCTTCGCCCGCTTTACCGAGGTCTACGGCCAGTTGGGGCTGGCGGCGTCGAAGGAGGATCGAACCTACCTGGCGCGGCTGTATTGGTTTACCGTGGAATTTGGCCTGATCCAGGATCAGCAGGGACAACGCAGCCTCTATGGTGGCGGGATACTGTCGTCACCAACAGAAACGGCCTACGCTTACAGCAGCGACGTACCGGAGCGACTGCCCTTTGACCTATTGACGGTGCTGCGTACGCCCTATCGAATTGATATTCTGCAACCAGTCTATTTTTATCTCGATTCGATCGAGCAACTCTTTGACGTGACTAAACAGGATATAATGGCCACGGTTCAACAAGCCAAAAAACTGGGTCTGCTGCCCGCTAAATTCCCCTTAAAACAAACCGTCCACACGGACTGAGGTAACTGTATGACCCTGAATCAACAAGACTGCGCTGCCTGCCATGCCGACGCCCCGCAAGTTGACCCCGACGAACTGGCGGAACTGATTCAACAGATCCCCGAATGGCAACCGATAGTGATTGACCAGGTGATGCGCCTGGAACGCGTGTTCATCTTTCGCAACTTCCGCCTGGCGCTGACCTTCACCAATAGGGTCGGCGAACTGGCCGAACAGGAAGGTCATCATCCGGAAATTGTCACCGAATGGGGCAAGGTGACTGTGCGCTGGTGGACCCATGCTATTGCGGGCCTGCATCGCAATGACTTTATCTGTGCCGCCAAAACCGACGCCCTGCTAGTCGATTAGGGCCTGCCCTAAGTGTCAACCTAATACCCCAGTTGACGGGTGGCCGTCGATTGGGCGATTGCTAAAATGGCCTGTCCGAGCGGCTTAGGCGGCCATTTTAGAGCCTTTGGCGAAAGTCCTCACGAAATACATGGTTGAATCTTGTATCCAATCCACGATACTGCCCGTACAAACTAAGACGCATTAATTAAAATTTTATAGGATTCTATTGTATGGCTACAGTTACACTGCAAGGCAACCCCGTTTCAGTTGCAGGCGAATTACCCGCTGTCGGCAGCCCAGCGCCCGATTTCTCAGTGACCGGTGCCGATCTGAGCCCAGTAACACTGGCCAGTTTTGCCGGTAAAAAATTGATCCTAAATATCTACCCAAGTGTCGATACCGGTACCTGTGCGGCCTCTACCCGTCAGTTCAACAGCAAGATGAACGAGCGCGATGATGTCGTTGTACTGTGTGTGTCCCAGGATCTGCCGTTCGCCTTTGCCCGTTTTTGCGGCGCCGAAGGCCTGGACAAGGTGCAGACCGCATCGACCTTTCGCTCACCGGAATTCTTGGCCGATTATGGCGTGAAGATCAGTGACAGTGTCTTGGCCGGCCTCTGTGCCCGTGCCGTGGTGGTAGTGAATGAGCAGGGCGTGGTCACCCACACCCAGTTGGTCGGTGAAATTGCTGATGAGCCGGATTATGAAGCAGCCTTGGCCGCTCTGGTCTGATTGCACCCGTGAGTTAAGGACGTTTTAAGCGTCGACCACCCAGCCACCGTTAATAGGTCGCTGGGTTTTTTTTGCCTACCGCAAAGGGGGCGTGAGACCCCCGGTAAAACCAGGGTTTGGACCCTTTGGGCTATGGTCAGTCGGTGGTCAGGGTGCGGTGCAACGCGCTGTAATGCGCACCCTTGGCCAATAATTCCGTATGGCTACCACTTTCGACTATTTGGCCGTCCTTCATAACATGGATTAGGTCGGCGTTCATCACGGTGGTGAGTCGATGGGCGATCACCAGGGTGGTCTTATCCTGGGTGAATTGATCCAGCAGGGTCTGTATTTTGGTTTCGGTCTGGTTATCCAGCGCCGCCGTGGCTTCATCCAACAGCAGGATCGGCGCATCGCGCAGCAGGGCGCGTGCGATGATCACCCGTTGGCGTTGTCCGCCCGATAGGTTACTGCCGCGTGGACCGGCCAGGGACTGTAAGCCAAAGGTCAGGTCGGCGGCAAACTCGCTTACCAAGGCATCGTGCGCAGCCTGCTCAACTCGCCGGTCGTCTGTGACCACATCGCCGAGTTTGATATTATCGTGCAGGCTTTCGTCAAATAGCGCCGACTCCTGGCTGACTACGGCGATCGAGTGGCGCAGGTTGAAGACCTCAAGCGAGTCGATATCCTGGCCACCGATGCTGATGGTACCACTGTGCGGCAGCTCAATATGGGTCAATAGATTAAATAGGGTCGACTTACCGGCCCCACTAGCACCGACGAAGGCCGTGGTTTTACCGCCGGCGGCGACAAAGGACAGATCGCGCAGAACCGGGACCTGAGCGTAGCTGAAATTGACACCACGGAATTCAATATCGCCCAATGGCTGTGCCAAGGCGTCCGCTGTGGCGGTTGGTCGTGCCGCAGGCTGCTGGCCAAAGAGGAAGTAGATGCGTTCCAGGTTGATCAGGGCGCCCTGAATGGAGCCCGATACACTGGTCAAGCGGCGGATCGGATCGAAGATCAGGGCAATGGCAAAAAAGAACGAAATAAAGGTCCCGGCGGTTTTTTCGCCCGAGATAATTTCCTGGCCGCCATAAAAGATTACCGCGACAAAACCGAGGCCGGCGATCAGGTCGATAATCGAGGGCATAGCCGCCTTACCGTATTCCGACTTCAGTGCGGTACGCACGAAGGTGCGCACCCCTAAGTTAAAGCGGTCGTTTTCATGCTGGGCGAGATTATTGAGTTTGATCGCCTTGATGCCATGAAAAATCTCGTCGAGTCGGGTCGACAGGCTGGCCGAGGTTTCGCGCGCTCGCCGAGTTTGTTTACGAATCAGCTTTTGCAACAGGCTGATCGGCAAGACCAACAGGGGCGCGCCGATGAAGACGATGAGAGTCCACAGCCAATCGTCCTGCAAGGCCGACGCCAGCATGCCGATTAGGGTCGCGGTGTCACGCCCGACACTGAGCAAGGTGGTGCTGGCGAAGCCTTGCAGGGCCTGGGTATCGCCGCGTACCCGCTCGATCAGCTCACCCGGTGAATGGCGATTAAAAAAAGCCATGTCCAGGGTTAACAGATGGCGGGTCAGATCGCGTTGGATATGACCGACCACGGTGACACCCGTCTTCACGGTCAGGGAGCGGTAGATAAAGGAACCGATACTGCGCACTAGAAAGACGGCAAAGACGGTCAGGCTGATAGAACCCAGTTGACTGGTCTGGCCGGCGATAAAAACATTATCAAACATCGGTTTTAGGGTGCGCACAAAGACATACATGGCCGCGCCTTCGAGCAGCATAAAACTGAAGGCAATGGCCAGTTTAAAGCTGTGTCGCTTAATGTAGCTGTGCCAGACCTTGGCGATCAGATAGCTTTTGGACTCTTCACTCACGGTGCAAAACCTTATCGACGAGCCAACTGGACAAACCACTGGGGCTGAAGCCCGAGTGCAACTGTTCCGGCTGGTAATGATGATTGACCCAATCCATAAAGGCTATGGGTTGTTGCGCGTTAAACTGGCCGTAACAGTCAAGAAAGTAACCCAGGATGCCGGTACGGGAGTGGGCCAGATGGAAATATCTCAGGCTCAATTGCTGTTTGGCATCGGCCGCACTGGCGCCTTTGACAATCAGCAGATATAGGGCCGAGGCTAGGCCGGCACGGTCGGCACCGGACTTACAATGGATAACGAAGGGTGCCTCGACCTGTGCGAAAATATCCGCCAAGCGATTTATTTCGCTCACGCTGGGCAGGCGCCGAGAGTTCAATTGGGTGTTGATCAACTTTACACCGGTCTGGGCACAGGCTTCGGCTTCCAAGGCAAAGGCGGCTGAGCTATTGGCGCCGCGCAGATTAATAATGGCCTTGAAACCCTGCTGAGCGAGTTTGCGGACCAAGCGCGGTGACGGTTGACTGCTGCGATAGGCGCGGCCATCGAGGGTGTGAAAGTTCGCGTAGAGAGCCCGCAGATAGGCGTGATCGACCAGATGACGATCGATATTCAGGGCGATACGGGATCGGGGTAAATGCAAAGTGGCACGCCACTTATCGCGCCGAGCACGATACTTCTTGCGCAAAGGTTTCATGACCGGTTGGTTGGGCCTTAACAGAATAGCCGGCCATTATAGGGTGCAGACCGGTCAAGTGATAGCGCTGCACCGGCCTCATTTGGACCTAAGTCGCGATATCACCCTAGGCAACGCCGCTTGGCGAGTTGCTCTGACGACGACGGCAAGGTATCGACGAACTTCTATTGCTCTCCCAACTGAAAGACTTGGGCACTGTAGCCTGGGCAATCGATCAACAGTTGCAGGTCGCCTTGATCCGCTTTTTCCAGTCGTTGCTGGACCCGGTCGACATTGATCTTTTCGTCCAAAATTAGGCCATCGGCAATCTGCGGCAACAGAGCGCAGACCGCCTGCGGGATAGTCAAAACGCACTGGCGTGGACGTGCATCGAAGTTAACAAAAACCAGAATCCAGTCGTTCCGATCGCAGCGCGCAAAGCTATAGCAGAGATCATCATAGCCGCTGGTCTGACTGAGATTGGCGCCGTGCAGCGGAATGAAGTCACCCTGCAGGCTGGCAGCGCCGGCGGAAAAATTGAGCAGGCGATGGTAGGCTCGATCGAGCTGGTGTTGTGCCTCGCTCAGACCGCCACCGTCACAGCGGCCGCCATTGAGCCAGGCTTGATGCGCGGGGACACCGGCGTAGTCGAAGATGGTGGTGCGACTGGCGCGGCCAAAACCGAGGTTTTCGGCGGCGGGCTCACCCTGAGCCTGACCAAAGTAGAGCATGGTCGGGCCGCGACCCAGTAGGGTGGTGACCACCATGGCCGGCCAGCCTTGCTCCGCCGACCCGGCAAATTCCGGCGCGGCGATGCGTTGCTCGTCGTGATTTTCTAGAAAACGCAGTAGGTGGCCATCTATATCATTCAGTTGGTGCTGCAGGACATCGAGGCGCTGGGTCGTTTCGTGGCCCCGAACAATGTTTTTTAAACAGTCGTACAGGTCGACCTTGTCATACAGGTAGTCCATCTTGCCGCGCTGGATATAGTCGCGATAGCGCCCCGGTTGGTAAACTTCGGCTAACAGAGCCGTTTCGGGTCGGCGCTCCTTGAACGCCGAATTGAGATAACTCCAGAATTCAACTGGCACCATTTCGGCCATATCGTAACGAAAGCCATCGACGCCCTTATCGAGCCAGTAGAAGCCAATGGCGCGAAACTTGGCCCAGCTATCCGGTACCACCTTGTCGGCCCAAAATTCGACATGATCGACGGCCGGCAGATCGCGGTAGTGCTCGGGCAAAAGCGGGAAATCATAGCTGCCATCGGGGCGGACGCCATAGTTGACCTTGACGGTCTCAAACCAGTCATTCCAATGGGGTTTAGCTTGGCGCGCACCATCACCGGTCCATTTAGCGGGGGATTCACGGTAAACCTTGCGCGCGTCGGCTAAAAAGGCGCTCGCCAGCAGCTGGCCCTGGTCCGGGTTGTCGGGCGGACAGAAGTCTTGCCCGGGGACATAATAGAAGTTGTTGTCGCGTTGGTATTCCAGGCTGGCGTTGTCGTCGACGCCAAAGTCGCGCGTGCCGTCCGGTGCGCTGGTGCTGCGATAAGCGCGCGCCAGGTGATTGGGCACTATATCGATAATCACCTTCATACCATGGGCGTGAGTCCGGGCAATGAGCGCTTCAAATTCGCTCAGGCGGTTGCTCGGGTCGGTGGCCAAATCGGGGTTCACGTTATAGTAGTCTTTAATCGCGTAGGGCGATCCGGCCAGGCCCTTGACGACCGAAGGATGGTCATCGGTAATGCCCGGGTAATGGGTCAACATTGCGTGGTGCAACACGCCGGTGTACCACAGATGGCTGACGCCATAGGCCTTGATCGCCGCAAGGGCGCGGTCATCGAAGTCGGCAAACTTGCCAACGCCGTTTTCCGCCAAGGTGCCCCAAGCCTTATTGGTGCTGTTCTGGTTGCCAAACAGGCGCGTAAAGACCTGATAGACGACGGCCTTACCCTGTTGCTGGACCGGTACTGGTTTCATGAGATATGCAGACCCTGATACTTTCGCACAATTATACCCAAGGGTAGACCATTTTTCGGGATTGATATAAGAGCGCGGTTGAATTTGTTGGGCCGCGCTGGGGCTTGGCACAACCTACGTGGGGGTAACCATCGCAATTCGATTAATCACCCCCCAACCCCGTAGGTCGGGCCAACCGGCCCGACAAAGTTCAACCGAGTCACACTCCCCCTGGCGCCGAATGCCAAAGAATCATGCCCACCCCCGGCATCGAACGCCTTACGCCAGATCCACCCGCGCATTGAAGGCGATCACCAACCGATCCTGTTGACCAAAGTAGGGGAGGGCAGAGTGTTTCAAGTAGGAGGGGAAAATGACAATTTGGCCATCCACCGGTTCCAGGTCCCAAACGCCGGTGCCGTTCAGGTACTGGCTACCGGCATCGAGATAGTGGCCAGCGTTGCTGCGCGGATCGTAAAAGCGATTGATGCCATTGCGTTGGGCGAAGTTGGCGGCGCCGACGTCGAGGTAATAGAGGCCACACCAGGAACAGTTAGGGTGGCTGTGGGCATCGTGAAATCCGCCGTTGCGGGTGATGTGATACCAGCTTTCGATGATTTGGGCATCCGCCTCGGCGTTCTCGGGCCAGAAAGCGTGGTTAACCTCGGTGGCGACCGTATTGAGTAAATCGGTCAGCAGTAGATGTAACGTCTGGATGTCGGCGTTGTCCCGAGCCAGGAAGTCGAGTTCGCTTTCCTGCAGATTGCCCTTGGCCAGGATCCCGACCTCGCTCTTAATGGCCATCGGACCGGCAGCCGCATCGGCATAAATCAGTTTGCTCAGAGCGTCCTTGAGCAGCCCATGATAGGGATTTTGGGTGATAAAACATTGGCTCTGCCACAGTTCAACCGGCTCAATGTCCGGTGTCTCGGAAACGGTCTCGAAATCATAATCCATGGATAGGGCGCTCACGGCAGGGTTTTGGCAAGATTACCCAAGATCGACGCCTTTTGTAAGGCCCTCGGGTGTTCCAAGGCATTCCAGTTTGGCAAGCCGAGGCACTGTGGACAAAAAAAACCCGCCGAGGCGGGTAAAAAAACAGTACAGCGGTACAGACTAGCAACTAAATAGGGTTTATCAGGCCTTGTGACCAAGGCTGATAGAGGCGACCAGGTCGTGTATGGCTTTGGATAGGGATTCGCTCGTCGCCTGTATCCAGTGGTTCAGGGCCTGGCTGCGCAGGGAGCGAGCCTGTTGGATGTGTCGGGCGATCTCATCGGGACTCAACGTTGGGGCAGTAAACGCTTCTAGATTTTGCATATAAACACCTCTTGGGGGCAGCTAATTTGATAAAGCGAGTTTAGGCATTTGACCTTTGGCCAACAAACGATTATTTTTAACTTCATAGATGAATTCTACTCACTCATAGGTGACCTATTAAACGTCTGCCCCCCCTAAAGGCTTTACAGGCATTTGAATCGGCTGGTCGCACCGGCAGTTTTCAGGCCGCTGCGCAAGAGCTGTTTGTCACGCCATCGGCTATCAGTCATCAGGTCAAGGCCTTAGAAGCCTTTCTCGGTTTGGACCTGTTTGAACGCAGGGTGCGCAAGGTCAGCTTGAGTCTGGCCGGTGAACGCTATCTGGCGACGATCAGCCAAGCCTTTATGCAAATCCAAGCGGCCACCGGGCAGCTGGTTGGCCAGGTCGGCGGCGAACTTAAGCTGGCCGTGGCGCCGACCTTTCTCGATCGTTGGCTATTACCCCGCTTCAATGACTTTACCAATCGCCACCCAGAAATCGAACTGGATATTCACAGCTCCATCGGAGTGATTGACTTCAGTCAGTCCGATATTGATATGGCGGTTTATTTTGGCGATGGCGAATGGGGCGGGATCAACTGCACCCTGTTGCGGCCCTCCTTTTTGGTGCCGGTTTGTGCCCCGGAACTGTTGGAGCAGGAGCGCATTATGGTGCCGGCCGATCTGTTAAAACTGCGCTTGTTACAGGTCAAAAAGCGGCCGGAACACTGGCCGAGCTGGTTTGCCTTATCGCAAACCGACTTCCACCCGGCGCACGGCATTATCAGTTTTTCCAATGGCATGTTAACGGCCAATGCGGCGACCAAGGGCATGGGTGTGGCGCTAACCGATCCGAGCCTGGTCTCCGGGGAGATTGAGCGTGGCGAGTTGATGATCCCGATTGATTTGGTCATGCAGTTGCCGAAATCCTTCTATTTGGTTTCGCAAAAAGGTCGACCGCTCAGCTATGCCATGACCGTGTTCCAAAAGTGGCTGATCGAACGGATGGAACGCGACCTAACCGAACATAAGGGACCAAAGGCCTAACAGCTTATGGGTCTCCAGGGCTAGGTCGAGCGGGACTCCGGTCCGAAAGTCGACCCGCCGCCCTTGCAAGATCAGACGGCATCAATGTCGATGCCCGCAAAATAGCTAGTGCAGCGCGGCGTTCTTGGCTTGGATAGGTATATGTAAGTAAACAATATTATCCGCCCTTTGCGCTAGAGATGGATCTGGCTTTTGAATATCAGCCGCATTCGGGAACAGCTCAAAATCGGGTTTTTCCGCATAGTCGTACTCGGATTTTGGCAGCCAACTGCCCCAGATATATTTCAAGGTGTCCGGCAGAGACGACATCGGTCCCTGGTGTTTAAATACGGCATACAACTGCGCCGGTAGGATGCGCGTGATCATGTTATGGGGAATGGTGCCGAACTCGGACACCTGCGCGGCACAAACATAGGTAAAGCCTGCGCCATCGGCCGATTCGGCATACTCCTCATAGATGCCAAATAAATCCTTGTTGGCCCGATGATGGATTTGCTCTTCAACCGGTTTAAAGGCTGACCACATTTTAAATAGACTTAAATCACCCTCTCGATACTGACTGGCAATGCCAACCATTTTTCGTTCAGGTTGAGCAATGATCTCTGGCGTCATACTGAGTTGACTTTGCAGATGATGTAACATGTGCGGGCTAAATTGATCTTTGTAAATGAGCCTAAAGGGCTCATTGGTTTTTCGATACTGCCCGGGTGTCATGTTAAAGAGTTTTTTAAAGGATCGGGTGAACGCCTCCTGAGACTCAAACTGACAATCCATTGCCAAGTTTATTATAGCTATCTTTTCCTTCACTAAACGATCCGCGGCAATGGTCAGTCGTCGTTTGCGCAGATATTCCTTTGGTGAATCACCCACGACCGTTCTGAATATTCGGCAAAAATGGTAAGTCGAGAAATGCGCAGCCCGGGCCATATCGTGTATGGTTATCGGGTTGTACATGTTTTCCTCTATGTATCGAATGCTGGCAAAAATTCGCTCCATATGCATAACTCCAGAAGGTCAGGCAGATGGTTTTTAGACTGGTTTGTTGCGGGGGTGCGCCTTGCCTTGCTCCATGTAGTGCTTCAGTTCCTCTGCTATTTCAAGACTCGCTTTTTGTATCTTTAGCTTAATTATTGGCGTCAGCAAAAAACCGATAATACCCTTTGGTTCGAGTATGAACGCTATGACGACTGTGGTTTTATTTTTATCGATCGATTTGAGTGACCACATACCGACGGCTCGTTTAGCGATTTTCGGAGCACCTTTGGTGACGTGGTAGGTGAGTGCAAAATTAGTCGGGTCGAAGGTATCCAATTCCTGAACTGTTTGCCCCCTCTCGGTGATGGTGTCTCTGACGGAGTAATCCAAGCCGGCAAACTTTGCTGGGCCACTGGGTTTGGAATCGAAAAAATTACTCGACCAAAGATGAACCTGACCAAACTGGTCGCCCATTACGGCCCATACGGAGTCAATATCTTTCTCAATCATCATTTCTTGTGTGATATGCATTTTCGGGTACCTATTTTAGATTTAGTCTAGTGAAAAGAGTGCCTCTGCAGCGCGCCGATAAGATAGCGGCAAGTGTAGTTTTGGATACAATATACGTCAATTTGAACAGTAATGAGGAATTGCTTTCAGTGACACCTCGAAAACAGGATGGAAGTAGCCAGATGCTGCCGCTATGCTGAAAAGGTCAGCACCAGCTCGGTCGACAGGGTCGATAACCACCCGGATGACTCAAGTGTTTGCCAGCAGAGTTCGCCTTGAGGCCTAGTATCGCCGTTTTAGCCGGGGATTCTTGATCTTTCCTGCTCTATCGGGTGGGAATGTGGTGTTTTGCCCCTTGGTTAAACGGACTGTTGGTCTTTGTTGACGGTCTTTTTTGAGAAATTAACCGCGATACTACTGATCGTAGTATATATTGCTACTTTAAATATTTTTAGGTTTATTGGCGTCTATTTTAGTAGTCTTTACCAGTGCGTGTAACTGAGCGCCGGGCCTGCCACCGTGCATCCGGAGCCCGGTGGTGCGGACCTACCAGACCTAGTGGTCGTCGAATTTGGAGGGTGAAAGATGGATACCGGGCAGTTACTGATAAACCTATTACTTTACTTGTTTTTACCGCTCTGGGGCCTGGCCGGTTTTGCCGACTGGCTCTGTCACCGAGCGACCCACATTGAGTCGACCTCGGGTCTAAACGAATCGCTGCTGCATACCCTGATGGGCATCCAGGTGGGCATTCCGATCATCCTCTGTCTGCTCTTTCGGGTGAATGTATTGATCCTGTTGATCTGTCTGCTGGCATGGGCTCTGCACGAGTTTATTGCCCATAAGGATGTTGCCTACGCCGGATCACGCCGGAAAATCACCATCTGGGAAATGCATGCGCACAGCTATTTGGCAACCCTGCCGCTCTATATGTTGTCGATTATCGCGGTGATCAACTGGCCAGTGGTGCAAAATCTGGTCAGTCTGGATTGGACCGGGCAATGGCAGCTGACCGCCATGAGCTATCAACACGGCTTCGATGGCTATATGCCAACCTACTTAAGCTTTATGGCGGTGGTCTGTGGCTTTCCCTACCTGGAAGAAAACCTGCGTTGCCTGATCTACAGCCTGAAACAGCGGAGGGTCTTGCCATGAGCGTATACATCACCGGAACCGGCGCTTACCTGCCTGGCCCGGCCATCGATAACGACCGGATCGAGCAAATACTCGGACTGGTGCATGGCAAAGCGAGTCGGCTGAAGCAGAAGATCCTCGCCGCAAATGGCATTAAGCGACGCCACTACGCCATCAATGAACAACATCAAACGCTGGAGTCCAATGCCGAATTGGCGGCTCAGGCTGGCCAACGCTGTCTGCAGTCGGTTGGTTTGGCGCCGGCTGCGGTCAGCCTGCTCAGTGTCGCGACCAGCCAGGGCGATCTGGTGTTGCCCGGCTTTGGCAGTATGGTGCAGGCTCAGATGCAGCTGCCCGATCTGGAGTTGCACACCAGTCACGGAATTTGTTCGAGCAGCATGATGGCGTTGAAAACTGCCTACACCGGCATCCTGGCCGGCGAACATGCGAACGCCTTGGTTATTGCCAGTGAGCTCAGTTCACGCCTGTTCAAAGCCAGCCGCTATGAGGCGGCCGGTGGCAAGCTTGATTTTAATGCCGAGTTTCTGCGCTGGATGTTATCGGACGGCGCCGGTGCCCTGCTGTTGGAAAACCGGCCACGCGGCACCTGCTTGCGGGTCGACTGGATCAAGGGCTTTTCCCATGCCGATGCCTATCCGGTGTGCATGACGGTCGGTCAGCCGCGTCCGGGCAGTGCCTGGCCGAGCTGGCAGGATTACCCCAGTTATGCGGCCGCAGAAGCCGATGGCGCCCTGTTGCTGCGCCAGGATGTGCGCCTGCTCGATAATATCGTCAAGGTCGGTGTAGACGGCTATCTGCGCTTGCTCGACCAGCAGCAGTTGGCCGTTGCGGATATCGACCACGTGCTCTGTCACTATTCTTCGGACCACTTTCGCAGCAAAATATTTGCCATGCTCAGCAAGGCCGGCGCCATGGTGCCCGAAGAGCGCTGGTACACCAATCTCTATGAGCGCGGCAACACCGGCTGTGCGTCAATCTTTATTATGCTCGATGAATTTATGCGCACCGCGCAGCCCAAACCGGGCTCGACCATTCTGTGCATGGTGCCGGAGAGCGGCCGGTTTAATACCATGTATATGCTGGTGACGGTGATGGCCGAATGAACTCGATTAAGGAACACAGTATGAACCAGACCCTGACACCCGACACCGGCAAGCCCGACGTTGAGATCGACTACCCTTTGTCCGCCCTGGGCCAGCGCGCCCTGCAGCAGTTGATGCAGGTCTGGTTTGACTTTGAACGACAGCTCGGCCGAGTGCCCATTGTGGCGCGCATCGACAGGCAGCAGCTCAGTCGTGAAGACTATCTAAAACTGTTGCTGCATTTGCGCCAACAGGTGATTGAAGGCGGCCGCTGGATCAGCCGTTGTGCCTCCAGTTTTGAGCGTGACTATGCCGATGTCCGCAGCACGGTAATCGGCCATGCCCAGGCAGAACATCAGGATTTTCAGATGTTGGAACAGGACTACCTGGCCGCCGGTGGAGATCAGGATTTGTTGCATGCTCAGGAGCGTAACATTGGCACCGAGGCCTTGCATGCCTTCCTCATGTATCGGGCCAGCCAGCCCAATCCGGTGGCGCTGATCGGCGCCATGTGGATCATTGAAGGGCTCGGCCAAAAGATGGCCGGCAGTTGGGCTGATGCGGTGGACCGATTGTTCGGCAGCGATCCGAGCTGCAGTCAATTTATGCGCTATCATGCTCTGAACGACGACGGCCATATGGACAAGCTGTATCGGCTAATAGATCGGGTCTGTCAGACCGAGGCCCAGCTCAAAGCTGTGGTGAAGACGGCCCGGGTGGTGAGCCGCCTTTATGCCCTGCAACTGGAAGAGATTGACCATGATTAAAGACCGCAGTGCCTTTCTCGAAGCCATCGCTATCGATCAGTCGGTGCCCATGGACCCTGCCGCCACAGCCCTGTGGATGGCCGACTTGAAGAATGCCGGGCGTTGGTTTGTGCGCCCGCTGTTACAGTTTGTGTTCGCGGTCCTGTTGCATCTGGTGTGGTTTTTGAAGCGCTTACCTTTGCCGCAGTTTCGCGCCCACGCTACCTTACAAAAACTGATCTGTTGGTTCTGTACGCACCTGGTCAGTATGCCGGCCAATCAGCTGATTTTGCGCCACTTCGCTACCGAATCGAATATCCTTAATTTTTTACGCGACAATCTACTGCCCGACAAGCCGCCCGCCGGTTCGGCCACTGAGCCAGCGCCGGTTACCCTGTACCCCAAATCGATTGATGCCATGCACCGGGATTCCTTTGTCGAACACGATCAGGAACTGTTCCGCATGGTCCTGGCGCTGGCCAAGGCGCGTGCCCAGACCCAGGGCGCAGCGCTTGAGCCGCTCTTTGAACCCCCCAAACCGCTGTCTTGGCAGCACTGGCAGCCGATTGTTATGGCCGACTTTGAGATACAGCCCCGGCGCACCCAGGTGATGGATTTCGAGACTGCCCATGCGCTATTTATGTGTCTGTTTTGCCTGCTGCTAACTCGCGATGAATACCGCGATGCGATCAATGGCTTTAACCTCGATCAATCGATTGCCCTCCAGGTAGGCAAGATGATTGGCGATACCAGCCTGAGTGAATACGCCTACAACAAATATCCCCACTATATAGTCGGCCCGTGGAACCTAACCCAGCGCTTCATTATGCACGGCTTCTTTACCGAGTATCTCTATGCCCGATTGGAGCAGGAACGGGCTTTGAGTCTGCCGGAGGTTTGAGGACAGACCATTGATTGGCCTATCGACAATAGGCTCGGAGCGAACACCCTGGTATTCAATCCAGAGTTAACGTTTTCGTCGAACACACCCCAAATGGACACAGATGATGCAACAGCGAAAATGGGCCAGCCAGGGTTTCAGCTTGCTGGGCTCGAGATTATCCGACGAGCCCATGCCGTACACCCGACCAATGCCTCGCAGGGTGGGTATTCTGGCTTGACCAACAGCTGCCCATTGGCGCTGTCCAAGGAGGGCGTTAGGCCTGATCAAAAGCAAAACAGGAGGGGTGGTCACATAGTTG
>Ga0307488_10000880_pt1 | contig 24943 bp, 18 predicted proteins | sample SB02metaG_FD_202248 | JGI IMG/M metagenome (GOLD analysis project Ga0307488, IMG submission 202248) | Sea-ice brine microbial communities from Beaufort Sea near Barrow, Alaska, United States - SB 0.2 | ecosystem: Environmental > Aquatic > Marine > Coastal | place: USA: Alaska | collected... | reverse complement strand
GCGTTGACTAGGCAGCGCTAATAAAGCGCCTGAAAAAGAGGGCCACTTAAAGACTGACTTCAACACAATGCACAAGGTGAAATACAGGATTGAGAACATCATTCATGTTGAAAATCAGCACTAAGGGGCAGGTATTACGTTGACAACACGGGAGCGTCAATATGTGTCTTCTTTAGTCCTTCGGCCGCCAGCGACTAAAATCCTGGCGTTTACAACAGTACGCAACCAAGTGTTCATGTTGACGGCTTTCACAACGTATTCGATAAAAATTCATATTGAAAACGACTGCACTTGAGGTACGCTTCACATTCTGGCAGCACATAATTAAGCGTATTATCTATTCAAGCTTTAGTGACCCTATTACGCCCCTGTTGCTTTGATAGGTACATTGCTGAATCTGCTCGGCTGATAAGATGATCAATATTCAGATCATAACTTATTAATTCAGCGACACCAAAACTCATGGTGACATTGAGTATTTTCTCCTCAGTTCCCAATACTAATTCGGAAATTTTTTGACGTAATTTACATGCTAACAAATGGGTATCTCGAATCGTGGTTTGCGGTAATAAAATCACATATTCTTCACCACCAAATCGAGCTAATACATCAGAATTTCGTATGGATTCACTTAGGCCATCGGCAACAGATTTGATAACCTCATCACCTACAATGTGTCCATAGCTGTCATTGACACGTTTAAAAAAATCAATATCACCTATTATAACGCCCAGAGGAAGATTATGCCGTTTTGCGTTAGCCATCGCTTTCATTGCTAATAAATTAAATGCTCCTCGGTTTAAAATCCCACTGAGTGCATCATATTTAGCCTCATATTGCAGTAGTTTTGCATATCGAGAAATTCTGAAGACCATAGGTCGAAAAATGAATAAGGCTTCAATAATAATAGTCAAAATCATCATCCAGAAAACTATATTTTGTATGCTCTTTAATTTTTCAACCCTGTTTAAACCTTCTATTTCGTATTGATTGACGACTTCATGTAAGCCATCAAGTAAAGAGTCTCTGGCCAAAATCATAAAATCAAAGGAATCAATATCGAATGACATTTGTTTATTAGTGGGAACGACTTCCAATGCCCTCTTGATAGATGCAGTAAAAACGTTTACGTTTTGATCAACATTGAATGGAGCTGCATAATATAAGGCATTAATTTCAGGAGACAACGGGGCTAGATTATTAGCGATTTTTTTTGTGCCCTGAAAACCAGTTAATTGAACATGATTTCTGTGCATTGTTTCTATGGCATTGGTCGCAATGTTATAAGATACCTTAGAACCCGATACCAAATATTCAACGGTGAAAAAGCTCGCACGCTGAGATAACATTCTCTGCTGACCGCTGATATTAATAAGTGTCCCAGATTGTCTTTGCTCATCGATAACTTTGCCTATTACTAAATGTATTATGATTGACAATATTATGATGATAGAGAGTGATACAACATAAGTAAGCGTCATATATTTACTAGGGTTTTTTATTCCTGAAAATTCACTACTGATATTAAAATTCGACTGCAAAGTGTGCTTTACCTCTTGCATGATTTATTATTTCATTGATGCTTTGCATTATTGAATCGGTCTTAAATATGATTTCACGCTATCTTAACTTAAACCACACATAAGTCACATGTGATCAGCATGTAAACATCAATTAAGTAAACTTTTTTTGAACTATTTGTGCTTTTATATCGTATAAGTTGGTTTTTATTAAATAACGATTGTTATTTCCTTAACAATTAGTGAACAAGATATTTAGTTATGGCTATCAGCTAATCCACAAATATTGCAAACAACACCTTATTGCGGGGTACTGCCAAGTTAACGCAAAGACTCATAAACAGAGGATAATCAGTGCATAATTCATCGGCAAACTCGATGACAGTAAACACGTCGTTGAGAAAGAATGCCCACTCTATTCTTCTATACCCATACCATCTCAAAATGCCGGATTCAGCGGGAGTTTAAAGCGCTTTTGGTAGGGCCGCTTTGGTGGGGCCTCCCAGGTGGGGCCTACCAAGAGAGGCGGACATTTGTAGGCTTAGTCATCTAAGTCAAAAATGGCCAACGAATCATAAATTTCTTTAAAACCCGCCCAAAAGTGAGCGTCTGGGGCACTCCACTTCGTCGTTGTGCCAATTTAGAAAGTGGTTGATATTCAATCATTGACGGCTTCGACTGAAGGGATGCATGAGGTAGAACAATGCAGGGAGTAATTGTCGATAATTGAAGCGCCCAAGTCGTTCTAAAACGCGCAATTTGAGGTGGTATGGGTATAAAGGCATCCCACTCCTTCCGGTTCCATAATGGTGATTATGACTTTAGATATGTAATGTGTGCCAATATAGCTTTGTGTTGCTGAGATATAGACGACATTCTCAATGGATGATTGTTTGCCTCGTCGACATTTCCTGTCAGTTTGAACCCCATAGCTGAGTTTTCAAGGCTTCTCATTCACAACTGAGTTTAACTGTTTAACTGTTTAACTGTTTAACAATATTGTAAGCATAGATAAAGTCGAGCTTGTTCGCTGCCACTGTATCACTTAAACCAAGATGAGATAGCCCCAACAGTAGCGCCAACTTAGCCTGCTCAATGGGTGAGTCCATGTGATACAAGGCTGCATTTTTACGAGCATTAAGTTGAATTTTTCGAGTACGGGGTAAACGTATGTTTTGATAGGTTTGTAACGCAGCTTGAGTATCAGTGTCACTTGCCAAACAATGGGCCAAAGCATAACTGTCTTCAATCGCCATAGCCGCACCTTGGGCTAAAAAAGGCAACATGGGATGGCAAGCATCGCCTAAAAGGGCCACTTTGTTATCTGTCCATTGGTTCAGAGGTTGTCTGTCGAACAAAGCCCAAAGAAAACAAGACTCTGTAGCCGCTAATAATGCTGTGACCTCTGGATGCCAACCATCAAACGTCTGTTGCAATTGGCTGATATCACCGGGTTCATTCCATGATTCTTTTTGCCAATCCCTGCATTCTTGCACGGCTACAAAATTGATTAAATCGCCACCACGCAGGTAATAACTCACAACATGTTTGCCCGGCCCTACCCACAGATTGGCATTAGGTTTAATCAATCCTCTGGGAAGTGAGCTTGCTGCAACCACGCCTCTCCAGGCGACTTGCCCCGTGAACACAGCGGATGTTTGACCTAACATACAGGCTTGCACTTTTGACTTAATGCCATCTGCACCTATTAACAAGTCCGCGTCTAGGCTCTCGCCGTTTTCAAGTTGGATAGTGAGGTTTTGGGGAGTTAGCTCCTGAGGAGAGGACTTTTGTGGAGAGTGTTGATAACCTTGAATAGCTTGACCTAAGTGAATACTTACACCCACATTTACGCAAGCATCATGAAGCATAGTCAGTAAATCAGCGCGGTGAATATGCAGGTAATCCGCCCCATATTTTTGTGTGGCGGTATGACCTAAAGGTACAGTAAAGTAGGTCTTGCCAGTTTGATAATGACGCATAACCGCTGACTCTGGACTAAAAGCTTTCGCTTTAACTTGCTTCGCGATATCAAGGGCTTGTAATACATGTATGGCGTTAGGGCTAAGTTGTAATCCTGCCCCAACTTCACTAAGTTGAGCAGATTGTTCGTAAACTGCTACCTCAAAACCACGTTTAGCCAGTGCCAACGCTGCACACAAACCACCTATACCCGCACCTGCGACAACATATTTTTTGCTCAAAGCTACTATCCAGCAATTTAGACTCGTTTACGCCAGATAGTAATATGGTTGATGGCGGTTTGGCTAGTGCGTTGATCTAATTCAAATTGGCTAGTCACTTGTGTTTCTTGCAACAACTCAAACTCAGGCGACATAATTTCAAACAAATGCGCTTCACTGCTGAGGTTTTCACCATTGCGTTTAAAGCCACCTATCCAATGTGCCATGTCAGTGATAGATAGATCCCAAGCATAACTGCTGCCCAACACCACTACTCCACCCGCTTTTATCCGTTGGCTAAGTTGTTGTAATAGTATTTGTGGGTGATAACTGAATTCAATAACACGATAGCAGATTGCCAAGTCGTAGTCGCTAAACTGGGGCTTTAGGTTAAGCCCATCGCCTTGTGCAAAGTGCAGGTTTTCGGGCGATTGCTCAAATCCTAGGTTGTCTAGTGTGACTTCATGAAAATCGAAAATCTCGCCTTGAGTCGGCATGGCATATCGTAATTGCCCCTGTTCTTTTAAATCAAGACAATGCTGAATATGTCTTGCAGTAAAATCGATACCATCAACATGACCGCTAGTTTTGGCTAATTCAAACGCTAAACGCCCCACACCACAACCCAAATCGAGAACTTTGTCATTCGACCTCAGGTAGGGTTTAACTAATTGAAGGATTTGCTGCAAGTCATGGTCGGCTTGGTGACTACTCACACCAAAATGATGGTGTAATAAACGGCCAATGTCCGTTTGCATCTCACATTTTGTCACCGCTGTGATAGGTACTTCTTGATTTTTGCTTGAAACATAACGAAAGCCTGAATGTTGATGGAAATGACGACGAAATGCATAGCGAGAATCACGGGTGGCTTCATTACCGGTAGACATCCAGCTGCCACCCTTAATGAGATTGTGCTGACCATCAAAAGTAGGCGTAGAAAAATCATCGTATAAGGGGTGTACTTTAAACCCCTCATAGCCATCTATAGGGCTTTCTGTCCATTGCCATACATTACCAATTACGTCATAAAATTCAGTTTGTTTGAATTTATCCACTGGGCATGATGAAGCGAAATATTCTAAATTAATATTACCTGGCGCCTTATTCCAATCTGCTAAGTCGGTATGCAGTTGGTCCCGCAGCACTTGCCATTCAGCTTCAGTAGGCAGGCGCACAAAATCATCACTGGTACTGTCTTTCCAATTACAAAAGGCCTTGGCTTCTAAGTAATTAACTTCGACAGGCCAGTTAAGGGGCAGAAGAATTTCTTCGGTTAGGTTTCGTTGCCAATATTGCCCCTTCTTACGCCGCCAAAAACGAGGCATCTCACTTTCAGTGAACGCTAACCAACTTTGACCTTCTTCTGTCCAGTAGCTTGGTGTCTGATAACCAGCAGCGTCAACAAATCCCATAAATTCTTGGTTAGACACTAGATATTGCGAGGCAGAAAAATCACTCACATAAATGGGTAATTGCCCGTATTCGTTATCCCAACCATAGGTTTCGTTAGAATCGGGTTTACCTAATACTAAAGACTGACCCGCAACCCGTAATAACGCATTATTTGTTGCTGTGCCTAAATCTGGACAATCTTTCCATGTGTTAGATGATGTTAGATAATCAGTATCAAGCATACGCATGATCACCGACGATGTTTCAATGTGAATACGCTCGTGTTCACACCCCATGAGGATTACCCATGCTAAGGAATCTTGGGTGATGGGTAACGTCAGTGGCATATTATCAATTAAATCCAAGACAGTCCCTTTCACTTGGTCTCGATATTCAGACACAGCTTCAACACTTGGCCATTGATAATTATCCGGCGATAAATCGTCCCAAGACATTTCGTCAACACCCACAGCACAAACAGATTCGATTTGGTTATCCACTCGTTTTTGAATAAATTTGCCAAGCAACAACTTATTAATGTAAAAAACCGCCGTATGCCCGTAATAAAAAATCAGTGGGTGACGCAGCGGTTCTGGGCGAGACACAAACGCTTCGTCTTCATTAATTAACGAAAAAAGCGATTCGTACAGCTCCCAAGTTTGCTCAAAGTAAGCTTTGAGTTCGGCGCGTTTGTTTTCAACATCGCTACCCGTTAAAAGTGGGGGCTTGTCTAATATAATTAATTTTTGTTTAAGCAAAAGGTGCTTTCCTAATTTCTTTATCTATTTGAATCAACCATATATTGCGGATTCAACTTTTATGAATTTTACGTAATAACCGTTTGTTGGTATTTACTGAGCATTATTTTTTTAATCTTTAAACCCAAATCAATCACATTCATATTGGGCATATCTGCGCAGTAAAAATCTATTTTATCTGCAAACCAGCTATCATTTTCAAATAAAGATAGCGCACCTAATATCTGTTGCCCATCTTGTTTATAATGTTCATCAAACAAAGACAGGGGTAACGCTTTATCTTCAAATTGAGGCAGCGATTCTGCCGCTTGCCACTTGCCAATACCTTCAAGCACGTTAATTAGAATAAACAACATATTCAAATAAGGATCATAGTTTTTACTGGTTGCACCAATTCTATGCTCTACTCGCGCAGTTTTTTGCCAATCACCTGCGTAGTGCAACACTGAATTGTCGCTAGCAAAAAATAGCGGTTCTAAACCCATCGCTTGGTTATGTTTACCTATTTCTTTGTACAAGGCAATACTGCCTTGATGCCCACCAGACAGCACGACTGGAGAACTAAGTTCAGCGTCTAACCCATAATCTTGACGCAACGTTAAACGTTTATAGGCGTCTTCTTCGGGTAAAAATAAAAGACAGCAGGCATAACTATTGACCAACAACTCATACTGGACCCATTCGCCTAACCCTTGTTGAGCAAATAGATTTTCACCCTGCTGGTTTTCAACGCTGACATTCATTTGAATCGCATTGGGAATATGTACAGACCGGGTGTCCAGTGAAAAAATGGCACCCGAGCCAGGTACGTATCTACCTTTATCAGCCCCCCAAGCAACAGGCACCATCATGACTTTAGCGGCACCATGCTGACACATCAATGCGGGTAAGACCGCCATAGCATGGGCTAAGTTTTGGGCTTCTTTTAATGGCGACTGCCCATTAAACAATGATACAAATTCCCATTGATTTTTCCAATATTCAGACTTTAACTCACCGTCTATGCCCAGCCTTGCAAGTTTTTGATTGATACCTAAATAATCGAGGCTTTGCTGATTGGGCTGTAATTCGCACACGCCTTCTAACTCAAAATGCACTAAGGTTTTAAAACCTTTCGCATCAAGAGTATTTACCAAGTGTTGGATGACATCTTGTATCAACATAAAGATAATAATAAACTTTTTTAGAGGGGTGAGTGTGATTAGTGTAAAGCGCAGTCAATAACAATCAACATTATTTACCACGGCTGTGTTTATATTGAGTCTTACAATAACCCCTCAAAATTCCCTCAGGCCGCAAATTAAGATGTTTAGTTTGCCTGCCCCGCATACGTTTTCGCCATACTTTGAAAGATCCCATTTTTAGCTCACTGCGCATGAGATCGATAAGCTGATTGGAGTTAATGCCAAACAATACCTCTATAGCCTCAAAAGGGGTTCTATCTTCCCAAGCCATTTCGATAATCCGTGATTTTTCTTCAACATTATAATTTTGGATATTTTTATTCATGACCACCCCTACGGATGAATGAAATAACTGGTTCACTTATCTCAAAAAAATTAATCATTATTCGATCTAGAAACGTTTATGATCAGTATATATTAGCCTATTGATAATACTGGAGTGTTTTTTATCACCGCCTCAACTTTAGTTTGGTTTCGTCAAGACTTACGTTTACGAGATAACCCTGCGCTTACCTATGCGAGTGAACGGGGATCGGTTATCCCGCTGTATATTTATGATACCGAATGTCCAGAACATTTTATACCTGGTGGCGCCAGTAGTTGGTGGCTGCACCAGTCACTTAATGCATTGAATGCTTCATTAAATGGCCAGTTGCATTCTATAAAGGGTGATGCTCACAAGATTTTAATTGAGTTGATTCAACAACACGATATCAAAAGCATAGTCTGGAATCGGACCTACGAGCCATGGCAAATAAAACGTGACACCCGACTTAAACAGGTATTAATTGAAGCGGGTATCGATGTGCAAAGTTTTAATGGCCATTTGTTGTGGGAACCATGGCAAGTATTAAAAAAAGACGACACACCTTACAAAGTTTTCACTCCCTATTACCGCCGTGGTTGTCTGTCTAAAGCCGCCCCAAGAATGCCAGTAGAAACACCTGAAAATCTACAAATCGAGTATATTCCTAATGTAGATGCTGGAGTGGATTCCCTTGCGTTAATGCCAGATATAAACTGGCATACTACTATTGACAACATGTGGATACCCGGCGAACAAGGTGCAGCAAAACACCTGAGTGAATTTTTACCTGATGGCGCCAAAGAATACAAAAAAAAACGAGATTTCCCAGACTTAGGAGCAACATCCAAACTATCAGCACACTTACATTTTGGAGAAATATCTCCCAATCAAATTTGGTATGCGGCCATTGATTCTTTAAATGGCAATACCGAAGACGTAGGCCTAGATTGTTATTTAAGTGAATTAGGATGGCGGGAATTTTCACATTCTTTATTATTTCATTTCCCGCACATTCCCCAAAAGAACTTCAGCCCTAAATTTGAGTATTTTCCGTGGCGCACAGATGACAAATCACTCAAAGCCTGGCAGCAAGGTCAAACAGGCATTCCAATCGTCGATGCAGGGATGCGTGAACTCTACCAAACCGGCACTATGCATAACCGCTTGCGTATGGTGGTGGGCTCATTCTTAGTGAAAAACTTATTAATTGATTGGCGCAAAGGCGAGCGTTGGTTCTGGGATTGTTTATTAGATGCAGATCTAGCCGCCAATAGCGCAAGCTGGCAATGGATAGCAGGGACAGGAGCAGACGCGGCACCTTACTTCAGGATTTTTAATCCCGTCACTCAAGGGCAGCGTTTTGACCCCAAGGGAGATTACGTGAAACGTTATTGCCCAGAACTTAGCAAATTACCTGATAAATTTATCCATAACCCATGGGATGCCCCACAAAACATTCTCGATTACGCGGGTATTAGACTAGGTGATAACTATCCTAAACCTTTAGTTGATTTAAAAATATCACGGCAGCGTGCTCTTGATGCACTAGCACAATCGAAACAACAACCAAATGAAGAAGCAGTTTAAAAATGGCGACCCTCAGACTGATACTTGCTGACCAACTGAGCCATTCACTGGCCAGCTTTAAAGATTGCGATCTAGATAACGACTGGGTGTTAATGGCCGAAGTACGCGAAGAAGCAAGCTATGTTAAGCACCATAAAAAGAAAATTGCCTTTTTGTTCTCTGCAATGCGCCACTTTGCCAAAGAATTAATTGGCAACGGATATCAACTCGCCTACACAAAATATGATGATAAAAACAATCAAGGCAGTTTATTTGGCGAAGTGAAACAGCTGTGTAAACAAAAAAACATCAACAAAATAGTCCTCACTCATCCAGGTGAATATCGCGTATTAGCAGAGATGCAAAGTTGGCAAGACAAGTTAAATATACCTGTTGAAATTTGCCAAGATGATCGATTTTTATCAAGCCTTGATGAATTCGCCACTTGGGCAGAGGATCGTAAGCAATTACGTATGGAGTTTTTTTATCGAGAAATGCGCAAAAAATGGCATTTTTTGATGGATGGTGACAAACCAGTAGGCGATAAATGGAATTTTGACAGTTCAAACCGCAAAGCACTTCCTAAAGGTATGTCGCCACCTTTGCCTTCAAAATTTGAACCTGACGCCATGACTCAAGACGTATTGGAGCTGGTAGCAGAAAGTTTTAGTGACCATTTTGGGGAACTTGGTAATTTTCACTTTGCCGTCACCCGTGAAGAGGCCTTGGTTGTATTAGCAGAATTTATTGACCAGCGCTTAATTCATTTTGGCGATTACCAAGACGCTATGGTGCAAGGCGAACCTTGGATGTATCACTCACATATTGGTTTTTACTTAAACTGTGGATTGTTAACCCCTAAAGAAGTGATTGAACAAGCTGAGAACGCATATCGAAATGGCGATGCCCCGCTAAACGCAGTGGAAGGTTTTATTCGTCAGGTATTAGGTTGGCGCGAATATGTGCGTGGGTTGTACTGGTTAAAAATGCCTGATTACAAAACTGAAAATTTCCTCGAAGCGACTCGCTCGCTTCCCAAATTCTTTTGGGATACAAAAACCAAAATGAATTGCCTGCATCAATGTGTGAAAGAAACCTCAGAAAACGCTTATGCCCACCATATCCAAAGATTGATGGTATTGGGTAACTTTGCGTTATTAGCGGGTTTACACCCTGATGAAGTCAACGAATGGTATTTGATTGTGTATGCCGACGCCTATGAGTGGGTAGAAATGCCCAATGTCACCGGCATGATCCTCTTTGCAGATGGTGGGCTACTTGCTAGCAAACCTTATGCAGCCAGCGGCAGTTATATCAACAAAATGTCTAATTATTGCAAAAGTTGCCACTACAAGGTGAAAGACAAAAGTGGCCCACAAGCGTGTCCTTTCAACTACTTATATTGGGATTTTTTAGACAGAAATAAAGAAAAGCTAGGGAATAACCCGCGCCTAGGCATGCCCTACAACACCCTCAACAAAATGACTCACGAGAAACGCCAGACTATTCAGGCTGATAGCCAAATATTTTTCAACGCCTTAGAAAACAATGAAGAAGTCTGAGCTCCCCACTAAAGTCTGCCCTGTATGTCATCGCCCATTTAATTGGCGTAAAAAATGGGAAAGATGCTGGGATGAGGTGAAGTATTGTTCGAAACGCTGTCGTCAGGAAAGGAAAATAGAGGGCTAAAGATTCACTGTTTATTTGATGAGTACTCATGATAAATCCTGAATAGTCGCAAAACGCTCAGGGTCCCCGATTTTCTAAAGAAGACACCAGCAATAGTTAAAGTGGTGTCCCTTTTATTGTTATGGCAATAAACTATTATTTAACCTGAACTCAGGTTATTTAGAGCGGGCTAGAAAGCCTCGCCACCCTAACAACATAAGAAGCAATCCAAGGTTTAGGGTAAACACCCCACCACTGCTGCTTTTATCTGGATCAAGGGTTTTGACAATATCATTGACGGATTGCACCGCTATGCCGCCCGGGTCATCAATAGTCCCATTTTCTATGCCGTCAGCATCATTGGGACCTCCGTCTTTGATAGTTAAACGCACACAATCGTCACCTTCAGTCAGGCCTCTTGAGTAAGCACTGCTATCCGGTGCTGGGCATACATCGTCGATTGAGGTAGTTGACGCTAAACTGTTTTCTGCATCTTCCACAAAATCCTGCCATCCCATTTCTGGGGTATACTTTCTATACAGTCCAAATTGGGGAATGTTTTGTTGTAAAGGCAGCACTATATCGACTGAACTGCCTATTGGCAGAATGTCACTGATTTCAAAATCGTAGTACTCATTTTGATGACTTATAACATCAGCGGTAATCGACCCTGTGTCTTTAATTTCTTGCTCAGACAACATCACACCGTCTGACTGTTGTAGCCTCGCATACTTGCCCAATGATAGTGCCAAACCAGGCTCTGTCTCAACAAATCGAGTGATGGCTGAATTGACATGTATAGGCTGAATATAGGTAACGTCTGATATATCCATAAATGCTGGCAGACCATCGAAATCCTCATCTATAAAGCCTTCCTCTTTATCGGTTAATCCATCGCGGTCAACATCACTGCTGGTTAATGCGGGCTGAGTAGTCAAAATCGGTATATGCACATTCTTTGTGGTGACTAAGGTACCTTCGCCACTGTCGGTCACTTCTACCGACAAAGATAAAATATCACTATTTGTATTGGGTAAGGTTAGGTTACTTGGGTTGATGACCACCACCATCTGATTCGCACTGATGCGAGCTTGATATTCTGAGGGGACTGTCCACTCAATAATATGTGTATCATCAGGGTTAGAATCATCAATGTGTAAACTTAGCTCAATATCACCATCATCTTTAGCTGCATTGGATAACATCAAGCCCCGCTGTGTCACCAAAACAGTTAATTGAGGCCCTTGGTTTACTTCACTTACCCTAATGGTATGGGTGGGTTTTGAGCCCACATTCAATCCATCACCAAATTCAAGAATAAGCTGCTCATCCCCTTCGTCTTGAAAGTCTGCGTTTAACGTAATGCTAATATAACCAATAGTGCCACTTTCAATCACCACGAATTCATCATCGATACGGTAGTCAAAGGCATCAACATCACCCACTACCGCAACGGGGATTTTAAATGGATAAATAGGCGCAGTACCAGACAACACAATTTTCACAGTGGCTACGCCACCTTCTGCAACTGTCTGGTCTGGTCCAAAATTAACTAAGGGGTAAAGGTTAATCGTTTGATCTATGTATGCAATATTCCCAGCATTATCAATAGCCCGCCACGTAATAGAAGATTGCCCAGACTTTAACATCTGTATACCACGCTCAAAACCGATTGGCGTCAGACTGCAACAGTTATCACCATCTAAGCCATCACTAGCAGAAACATTTGTCGCTGCCACCAATTCCGCTTCAGTCAAACTGGTGAAAATATGCTCGGCGTTGAGTTGCATCGATGAAGGAAGGTTAATCGTTGGAGGGTAATCATCGACTAGAGGATTGTTATTGTCTTGCGCTTCATCACCGTTAGTCACACCGTCTGAATCACTATCGAGAAAGGCGTCATCAGGGTCAAGCGTATTCAAACCATAAGTGATTTCAAATTCATCACTCATACCATCGTTGTCGTCATCGAGATCTGTATTATTGCCAATGGTGTCATTGTCAGTATCTACCCACTCTAATGGGTCTAAGGGGAAATCATCTTCTGTATCTAAAAACGCATCATCGTCATCATTAGTATCAGTATTGTTACCCTCACCGTCACTATCGGTATCAATGAACTCAGTGGGGTCGAGTGGAAATGGGTCACTCATGTCAGATACGCCATCACCATCATCATCGGTATCTGTATTGTTTCCAGTACCGTCACTATCGGTATCAAGCGTCTCGGTGCTATCTAACGGAAAGGGGTCGTCAGAATCCACTACGCCATCACCGTCATCATCGGTATCGGTATTGTTACCTATTCCATCACTATCGGTATCAACAGACTCTGTGGGGTCGAGTGGAAATGGGTCACTAGTATCAGATACGCCATCACCGTCATCATCTGTGTCTGTATTGTTGCCCACACCGTCACTATCGGTATCAAGGGTCTCTGTGTTATCTAATGGAAAGGCGTCATCAGAATCCACTACATCATCGCCGTCATCATCGGTATCGAATACATTACCTAACCCGTCTAAATCAGTATCTTTGGTTTCAACAGGATCAAGGGGAAAGGCATCATTGGTATCCCCTACGCCATCGTTATCGTCATCACTGTCAGCATTGTTACCTGTACCATCCACGTCGGTGTCTAGCCATTCAGAATTATTTAAAGGGAATAAATCCAGATTATCAGTCACTTCATCACCGTCATCGTCGGTATCTAAATTGTTCCCGATGTTATCTAAGTCCGTGTCTAGCCATTCAGATACATCTAGAGGGAATGCATCATCAGTATCTATAAAGCCATCATTATCATCATCACCGTCTGCGTTATTACCCACGCCATCAGCATCTGTGTCCACTGACTCCGCGCTGTTTAAAGGGAATATATCTAACGAATCTTTCACGCCGTCATTATCATCATCGTTGTCAGCATTGTTGCCAACATTGTCACTGTCAGTGTCTAACCATTCTAATGGGTCTAAAGAAAAAGCGTCATCTGTATCAATAAAAAAATCGTTGTCGTCGTCACTATCGGCGTTGTTACCTACACTGTCACCGTCAGTGTCTTTAGACTCAGTAGCATTGAGTCGAAAGGCATCTATGCTATCGATAGTGCCGTCTCCGTCATCATCTGAGTCCGCATTATTGCCTACACCATCACCATCGGTATCCAACCACTCAGTGTTATTTAAAGGAAAAGCGTCATCAGAATCGGCGATGCCGTCGTTATCATCATCGGCGTCGCCTAGGTTATTACCTAAACCATCGCCATCGGTGTCTAGTGTTTCGTCACTGTTAAGCGGAAAAGCATCAAAGCCGTCGGCTATGCCGTCTCCGTCATCATCAGAGTCTGTTATATTACCAATGCCATCGCCGTCAGTGTCGGTATCTTCAGCCATATTTAAAGAGTCAGGATCGACATTATCAGCCACACCATCACCATCGTCATCAGTGTCTGCATTGTTACCAATCCCGTCACCATCTGTATCTATAGACTCGGTGTTATCAAGAGGAAATCTATCTATACCGTCTTCTACGCCATCGCCGTCATCATCGCTATCAGTATTGTTACCTGTGCCATCACTGTCAGTATCGATAAACTCAGTTGAGTCCAGTGGAAATGGGTCAGAAGCGTCAGCCACACCATCACCATCATCATCACTGTCGGCATTGTTACCCACACCATCACCATCAGTATCTAAGTTTTCAGCAGGATCAGTTCTAAAGGCGTCAACGCCATCTGCAAAACCATCGTTGTCATCATCAGGATCGGTATTATCACCCACAAAATCCCCATCATTATCAAAGGATTCAGAAGGATCATCTGGTAAAAAGTCATTGGCGTTTAATACACCGTCACCATCATTGTCAGGATCAGAATTATTTCCGATGCCATCATTGTCTGTGTCTAAGGTTTCATTGGCGTTCAGCGGAAACGCATCATCTATATCATCAATACCGTCATTATCATCGTCTTCATCGGCATTATTTCCAACACCATCGCTATCCGTATCTTTTTGTTCATTTGGATCTAAAGGCTTGGCATCATAAAAATCAATCACACCATCGTTATCGTCATCAGAGTCGGCGTTGTTACCTATCAGATCACTGTCAGTGTCTTCCCATTCAGCGTTGTTCAAAGGAAATGGGTCAATGGTATCTGCATATCCATCGCCGTCATCATCTAAATCTGAATTATTACCGAGGCAATCACGATCAGTATCGAGCCATTCAAGAGGGTCTTCGGGGAAAGGATCATAGAAATTAATGACAGGGTCAGCATCTAGATTATTATCATCTCCGTCGAGAACACCATCGCCGTCATCATCATTTTCATCGAAATTACTGATGCCATCTAAGTCATAGTCATAATGACGATCAGGATCGGTTGGGAATACATCAATGTTATCATCATACAAATCACCATCTGCATCATCGGTGGTCAAAGGTGGTGGATCGGGACAGGTAACTCCCTGAGCGTAACTTGATTGTGGCCAAGCCAAACCAATCATGACAATCAATGTAAAACTAAAAATGTAAAGTCTTAGACTGTTGCGCCGAAGCAGCGCTGCGCTTTGTAGATTTATTCTAAACATAAACACTATTCACTCCAGACTTATTCACTAGCCGTTCTAACCTTCGACGTTTATTCAAGGTGATTAATTGCCATAATAAGTGGGACTAAAGTCGAGGCTAAACTTAACCCCCAGAAAAACGGAACTCATGCTGCCAAACTCGGACATTTTAGGAAAGTGTTTTACCCCCATAATGGCAGACACATTGGAAGACACTTGATAGTGGACTGAGATGGCTAAAAAGCCATTGATATCACCGGTTTCTGAAAAATACTTTTCTTCATTCAGTTCAGCCCAAGTAAACTTATTATCAGTTAATGACGCGGCTACACCTACTTGGTAATCCAGAGTGAAACGTCTCATTGTAGGGTTTCGAGCGGTGAATTGATGGCGATAAGATAGTGATGCCTCGGCGCTACTTATCGGAAATTTCAAATTGCGATTATTCCACTCAACAAATACTTCATCATATCGACTAACCCCTAAGCTCCAATAAAATGGGCTTCTACGAGAAAAATTATCGGCAATAAATATTGAATACCCTTGAGTCTCATACTCAGTGCCTTGATGAGCACTGCCGCCAAATTCTAACGCTTGTAAAGGCAAAGAAACCACTAATAAAGACAAAACTGTTAAAAAGACGGCGAAGACTTGCCCCTTAATAGAAGCACATTTTCCAATCAATCTATTATTAAACACCATAAATTCCTCAACTTAAAATAACCAGATGTTCCCTTAAGCCAGACATTTGCCAGTATTAAGCGGAACATTCATAAGTATTAAAACAACAGTTGCAAGTATTAAACCAACAACACCTGACAGCTTCAAAGGCAGGTAAACGAACAGTATTGTAGGGGGGTAGACAAACACGTTGTTTTCATCAAATTTTATTGAACAGTTGCCGGTTCTTAAGGTGTTACTGTGTTTAATTTATGTGATGCAACTAGTGATTGTACTTTATGAACCCATTTATCTCAGCCGCATATTATACCAATTTATTTTGGCTTGAGGAAGTATACTAATCTTAGCCACAAGTACCCCTCACAGAATAAACTCATGTATTCCCCTATTCATTCGATTCACTCTTTGTTTGACTAGTTAGGTCTTGATAGCTCTGAGCAAGCTATTAATGCATTTGTTGCTCAACATGGCTCACTTCACGCCAACGTCAAAATACACCAAGCCGATTTTTGGAATGAAGCTTCGAGCAGCTTTTTACAACACATGATTAACGAAGATGCCGACTGGGCTGAAGTGGTAGACGAGTTAAATGCAAAGCTTCGTTGACAACGCAAACACAGTGAATTAACAAGCCCGAATATAAACAATATCATCTCCGTTGATAGCCGCACGTAAAGTGCGTGATACATCATCAAAAGCGACACCTAACTCTTCTGCTCGACGTCTATCTATGCTCACTCTTAATTGAGGCTGAGTCGACTCGTAATAAATCTCAACTCTACCTAACTCGGGCAATCTGTCTTCGATTTGTTTAGTAAAGTCGAGTGCGGCTTGATAAATGTCTAGGTAATTATCGCCAGTCAAGGCCATTTCAAAGCCATTTCAAAGTCCCCACCAAATTCTCTAAACAATCGCCCTGCCGTGGAGGGTAAAAACGCAATGGGTACAAATACGACAACTAATACGACTGTGGTAGCCACTACAGCAAAAAATACTTCATCTGAAATTTCAATGGTGTTAGAGCGTGCTTGCCTAATCACGCTTAAACCTACAACAGGCTTGCCGTCTAAACGCACTATGCTACGAAGGTCAGTGGGACCAAAATCAACGCTGGCATAAGCACCCCAAAAGATACATGCATGCTGATTAAGGTGACGCCAGTGATATCTTCCCACTATTTTTCAAGTGATCAGTTTCCCAGAACCTCGGCAATGGTCAGCCACACTTTGGGATTAACACCCAATCCCATATGAGAGCCATTAACCTCAATATTAATAGCATGCTGGTTATATATATCTACCGACGCCTGCCAACCAACCACACCATCTGATTTGCTATAAATGGAGGTAACAGGCTGAGTCAACCCTATAGAATTGCGTTGATGTACGTCTAGTTCAAACTCTTCTAAATCAATGTTATTTCCCTTGGCATATCTTTTACCCACTGTAGTAAATTTGGGGCCACCCACTATAGGTGTGCCTAACGTTAAGACCTCTTGCACTACATCAGGAAATAAACGCGCCACTTCTCGGGTGAGCACGCCACCAAGGCTCCAACCGATTAACGTGACTTTTTCACCGTCCAAGCCTTGAGATACTGATTCCACTCGATCTCCCAATAACATCATATCAGTGTTGACCTTGCCCATATTTCGCCCCAGCTCGGTGTAATAAACAGCGTAACCTAAGTACTTCAGGTAGGCACCAAGTGGGCGCATGGAGTGATCATCGGCTAAGTAACCGGGCACTAACATCACGGCGCGTCCATTACCTTTAGGTGCTTGACTCAATGCACGAACATGAAGTGCAACTGAAGCAAACTCAAAAGGCGCTCTAATCTCTCGCAAAATGTCGAATACAGTAGGCGTAGAAAATTGTGGTGGTTTTGACAAATCAATATTCAAAATGGAGTCTCCGTATCTAGCGGTTTTATACTACAGACAACAGATTATTAGCATACAGGTCAGTAGTCTATTGTTAAATAGGTTACATATTCTTGGGACGATTGGGCCGAGTGTGACGCCTCAATATACGTCGTCCCTCGGCTTGCACATCATCACGTTTTTGGAACGCCCATAATTTGTCTCTAGCCGCTTTGGCGCTTGCTTCAAAATCAATGATAGGCATTGGATAATCAACACCTAGATGTAGATCGTACATTTGCTGTTCCATTGGTGTCAGTTGCCAGGGCTGATGGATCAACTCTGTGGGTAATTCAGTTAGTTCCGGACACCACTTTCGAATAAAATCACCTTTGGGGTCTTTTTCTTGAGACTGTTTAATCGGGTTATACAATCGAATTAAGTTAATGCCTGTGATACCGGCTTGCATATGAAATTGTGGGTAATGAATACCCGGTTCAAAGTCCAGAAACAACTTGGCTAAGTGTGTCACACCACTGCGCCAGTCGACGTCAAGTTGATGACACAAAAAGCTCACTAACATCGAACGCATCCGAAAGTTTATATAGCCCGTTTGATGTAAACAGCGCATACAGGCATCGATTAATGGAAAACCAGTTTGACCTTGTTTCCATGCCTCGATGTTGGCTATGGCTAAGTCACTTTGATCGTATTGATATTTTTCGTAGGCTCGATTAACCGGGCGGAATTGCATCTCAATTTCACTCTCAAATTTTTGCACAAAGTGACAATGCCAATGTAACCTTGAAGTGAAAGCAACCAGTGACCTGCGCCAGCCCTTTTTTTGCCAATTGCCTAGGGTAAATTGATACACCTGCCTAAGGCTGATATTTCCCCAAGCTAAATAAGGAGATAACCGTGAGCATGCTTTACGGCTAGCTGTAGGGCTAGAAATAGAGTAGGCATAATCCTTCCCCCTCTCAGTAAAGAAATGATGTAATGTATACCATGCTCGTTTTTCACCGCCTGCTTGAAATTGAGGATGGGGTGTTTGCCATTGTTTCGGAATATCAAGTTGTTGCTGTTGAAACACCCTGTGCCCTTGAGCTATCAAGTTAATCTCATTCAGAGGCCGGTCAAAACAAGCATGGCGCATTCGCGTTTGCCAATTTTTGTCCCAATCATGACGCTGAGTTAACCCACGAATAACGGCCCCATAAGCAAATTCTGACCAATGAATAGCGTTTGAATCGCACCATAGGCGAACGGCTTTATCTCGCTCAAAAGTATTGTTTAAGCCAATTTCCTGATGACTGTAGATATGTTGGATGGCAAGGGTTTTTAATAATTGTGAAAAAACAGCTGTGGCTTCGCCTTGCATAATAAGCAATTGACAATTAAAAGGGCCAAGCTGTTGATTAATATCTTGTAAAGATTGCCAAATAAAGCGCCAATGACGCACATCGTAATGGGGATCTTCCAGTAAGATGGGTTCAATGATAAAAACAAATAGTAATGGGCTACCGTCAGCTGAAGCATGAAAAAGCGCGGCATGATCCCTTAGCCGTAAGTCCCGTTTTAACCACACCACATTGACTTTATCGGACTGCAAATCGCCAAACTTATTAACTGTCACTGCCTAACCATTTATTCCTAAACACAGCCTGTGGATCATAGGTGGCGGTTTGTTTGTTCAAATCGAAACGTCTATGGCCACGGGGATCAGCCCCCACACCTGCCAAGTATTGCCAATTCCCCCAATTACTTGCCACGTCGTAATCAATCAACTGCTGTTCAAAATACGCCGCACCATAACGCCAATCTAAGCCCAGTTCATGTACAAAGCAGCTGGCAACCAACTGTCTGCCACGATTTGACATATAACCTGTTTGATTCAGTTGGCGCATACAGGCATTCACTATGGGATATTCGGTCATGCCTTCACACCAGCGAGTAAACCTTTGCTGCTTAAACTCGGTTAATGGTGGGACTTGTTGGATACCAGAAAAATGAAATAACCTGTCCTGGTGTTTGGCTAGATACCACTGAAAATATTCGCGCCATAACAATTCAAAATAAAGCCAGTAGCTAGAATCATTCGCTCCACGTTGGATTTCGTATTGTTTAATAGTGTGATAAACCGTTCTTACCGACAAACAACCATTCGCCAACCATAGTGACAACTTACTGGAGCTGTCCCAAGTATCAAGTGCGTTGCGAGTCTGTTTGTATTGCCTAATTAGGTCAGAAGCAAACAAATAGTGATTTAACTGTTCGGCAGCTGCATTTTCGCCACCTGTCATATTGCCTTGTGATATTAATGGTTGTGGCACTTCAGGTGTGGGCTCTATTGCAGAGGGAAGCGTTGAAAGTGCTGCAACGGGTAAATCGATCGAAAGACTCTCTACTTGTTTTCTAAAAGGCGTAAAACTTTTTGGTAAATCTTCAAGTTCAAAAGGTAAATCGTTGAGGGAGAAAAGTGAATGGCCAGTCTCACTGATGAATTTAACTTGGGGGCAAGCATGTTGTAACGCTTTAAGAGATTTTTGTTCAAAAACACCCGGATGAAAATCGGCACCAATATGCGTCACTGCGTACTGCTGAACTAAGTGGGTCAAGGTGGTATGGGATAGTGAGTCTGAAATGAGCAGGTACTGTTTTTTTTGCCTCAAGCGTTTATCTAAGACCAAGACACTTTGGGATTCAAATATTTCTTTAGGTTTACCGCTATGAACTTCACAAATATTGCCTTGGAGTCCTTGGTTATAGCCTTGTATGTAAACACAAATAAGCCAATCGACCTGTTGGCACAATTTATTAAAAGTAGGATTATCAGTTAAACGCAAATCGTGTCTGAACCAATATAATCCTGTGGATATTTTAGTTTTCATGAAATGTTTACGTACTTCAAACAAAATCAGATCAATGGATGAATGAGTACAAATACAGGGGGATGCGTCTTATTAATGGAAGCAACAATTGTTAGTCTTTTAGATACTAGTCGGGACAAACCAATAGTACAATGTGGCAAATATACAGACTAGGGAACCCCTTTGGAGATTTACCCCATGTTGAAATCGATAAAAATAGTTATGTTAATGCTAAGTATTAGTTTTAATGCGTCAGGAATGGGATCGGACGACCCCTATGTGTTTGTTAAAGAGCTAGCATCCACTACTTTCGCTAAGATGAAACAAGATCAAGCCATAATAAAAAATGATCCCCAAGCATTGAGAAAAATTGTAGAACAACAGTTAATGCCCCATGTTGATCATATTTATGCGGCTTTGAGTGTCTTGGGTACGCAAGCAAAAGAAATCCCACGTGAAAAATTAGACCTATATTTTGAGCAATTTAGATTGTATTTGTTGACTACTTACTCGAGTTCATTGAGTAGTTACACCAATCAAATTGTAGAGTTTGAACCTTCTCGACCTATTGAAAACAAAAAAATCGTGTCAGTGAAAGGCATAATAAAAGAAGCAGGGAAACCAGATATTAGCATCACTTTTCAAGTGCGTCGTAATAAAGAAAATCAATGGAAAGCGTTTGACTTAGTGGCTGAAGGCATAAGCATGGTGCAATCAAAGCGGGCTGAATTTGCACCTATGATTAGGCAACAAGGCATTGATTCTGTCATCGAGTTCATGCAACACAAAAGTGCTAAGCAACCTAAAGTGACCAAATAACAACATGCAAATGGCGCTATGAATATACCGCCCTTGGTACTGCCACCTCAGCCAAGAATTTAGATTGGGTATTCATAAAGGTTGTTTTTAGCAACTCAGCTAGCTGAGTTGAAGATTGAGACCTAGGGAAAGAACGTGCCATGGTTTTACAAGATGAATTACGTAATCTTATTGCTGAACAACAAGGCATGCGTATGTACGTACTTTCCTTAGTCACCGCAATATTTTTACCCTTATCCTTTTTAACCGGTGTATTGGGTATGAATGTGGCAGGATTACCCGGAACTCAAGAGCCTAAGGCATTTTTCTATTTAGCCACGGCTATGCTTATACCCATACCACCTCAAGATGCGCGTTTCAGAACGACTGGGGTGCTTCAATTCAAGGCGCGTCAATGACTGAATGTCGACCACATTCTGAATTGGCGCAACGAAGAAGTGGAGTGCCCCAGTCGTTCCCTTTGGGCGGGTTTTAAAGCGACTTTTGCTTCGTTGGCTATTTTTGACTTAGACCACTAGGCCTGCAAATAGCCGCCTTGCCTAAACCGCTTTAAACTCCCGCTGAATCCGACATCTTGAGGTGGTATGGGTATAATGGCCATAGTGCTGCTCATTAGCATGTTATGGAAAAAGTGGTTTTAAGTATTTTATTTGGAGCAAAACCTGTGTTTAAACCCATACTTTTAGTTATTGGATTTTTTAGTTTATACCACCCGCCAGCAATTTCACAACTGGAAAAAATGTTTCAAGTGGTTAACGCTAAAACGATTGATAGAAATTTAGCCTTGCAGTTTCCCATTAATAAGTCATTCCAGGGCACCTCAGCCAGGTTCTCTGATGCCAAGATACTCATCAACACCCTAGACCAATCCATTAAGTTACAAATGAAAGTATCCGCTAATCAAGCTGAACGAGCTGAACGAAATGTCACTGCAAAACTAGTGTTTACTGGCGAGATGCAATACCACCCATTTACAGAATCATATCAGTTTGAAAACTTGCTATTAGACAGTTTTAGAATTGAACAAGATTCTTATTCCGACTCGCAACCCACAATAAAAATGATTAAACAAAGTCTGATCAATGATTTTAAGGATATAGTGCTGTTCAATCTCACAGAAATAAACCCACTTTCCCTCAGACGCCCTGCTGACGAAATTGAAATATCACTGAATCAACTACGTTTTATTTGGAAGTAGAGACTTAAATACCACCCAGTGAAATTCTGTTAAAGGAGTTATATTGACTACTTTAAAAAAGTGAATGATTCATTTGGACATATGCAAGGGGACCGTATTTTAAAAGAGTTAGGTCAGCGATTACAAAAATTAGGTCGTCAAACTGACTTAATTGCACGATTTGGAGGTGAAGAGTTTATCATATTATTACCTAATACTGATGTGAATGCTGCCAGTCTGTTTGCTGCGCAACTACATAAATTAGTATCAACAATACAAGTCAACAACACCCCAATAACGGTCAGTATAGGGATCACTATCAGTGATGGTAGTCAAAATCTACATCATCTATCCCAACAAGCTGATGAAGCGCTTTATTTGGCTAAAAATAAAGGCCGAAATAGAACCGAAATTTACTCATAAACATAGACGTTTAAAAAGCTACAACCAATTAGTCAGCTTAAATCCGATACCTAACCTATGGGCATGATGGTTGTAATAAATCAGACTTTCGCCGTAGCCATTAAAATATTCTATGTACCCCTGAATACGGTCGTTAATAGGAAATGACCAACCCAGTTGAATAGCCCCCCTATTATTATCGCTGCGTAAGTTGTTTCTAAGCATAAATTCTAACGAATGCTTATCGGATATGCTCCACAGCCCACCTATTTCACCATAACCCATGTACCTTTCAATATCGGGATTATCGTCTCCTGAGGGGTCAAGTGCTGTTTTTTTCTCATTTTCAGGCAATCTATACCAGGTTCTAAAGCCCCACAACACGTTATCAGCTGGGGCAAAAGCAAAACCTAGGATCACTCTATTCCAACTTCGTGATAGCTGTCCTGTTTGGCCATTTGACTGATGATTAAATGACAAGGTGGTTTGTTCAACAGGCAATCCCAATAACGACCAAGCATGGTGATAATTGAATATCACTTCTGGTTCATAATTAGTCTCTCGAAAAGGTGCCGAAATATCACTATTGTAGGCTTGCCACCAACTGGTAGTGGTAAAAGCAAATTGTAGGTCGAGATCTTTAAATATCAGGTTTTGCATAAATAAATACTTTAACGACACTTGAAATTTTATTTCAACATTATCCAACTTTGAGGCAACAGGTGTGCCAACATAGGGCTCTTGATTAATACTCGTCACGCTGGCGGGCAACACAAAATTGGGCTTATGGGGAATGATTGCAAAAGGGTTTTTCGACGCTTGTTTTTCTAGCTCAACGCGCTGCTTAAATAAGGTCGGCGCTTTATCTGCGCAACCTTGCCGTAATTCACCCACAGTTTGTTCGGGCGTTGCTTGTTCAAGGGCATTTAACAAACACTTATTTGCACCTTCCAGCTTAGTTGATGCTGACTCAGCACTATTTATACTATTGGTACCATTAGCACCATTAGCACCATTAGCAACAAAGATAGCGGATAACAATAAAACGCAAGCTTTCATAGCCCAATACTTCCCTGATGGTCTGATTTAAAAAGGTTAATATTGCCAGCACAACTCAAGCATGCAAACACTATTCGTAGTGTGGTCTCTTTTCAGCTATTCGCTCAAAAATCATCCCTAGTCACCCGCAACTGCTGTTAATCAAACCAGTGGCGAGTTTTATTAACAAAATACACCAAAGACAACATCACAGGCACTTCAACTAACACCCCTACCACTGTGGCCAAGGCCGCACCTGAATGTAATCCAAACAGCGAAATGGCCACAGCAACCGCCAACTCAAAAAAGTTAGAGGTGCCAATCATACTGGCGGGCCCAGCAATATTGTGAGGTAACTTTAGCCGCATAGCAAAAAAGTAGGCAATAGCAAAAATGCCATAGGTTTGGATAATGAGTGGTATCGCAATCAACAAGATAGTCTGAGGTTTGGCCAAGATAGTTTGCGCTTGAAAACCAAATAATAACACCACAGTAGCGAGTAAACCCACTATCGACCAAGGTTTAAGTTTTGCTACAAAACTATCTACATCTTTGTGTTCGCCAAGTTTTTCCGCTTTTTTATCTAGTAAAGAACGGGTCAATACACCTGCAATCAAAGGTAATAAAACATACAGCAACACCGAAATGAGTAAGGTATTCCATGGTACTTGAATATCACTGACACCTAATAAAAGTGCAGTTAAAGGCGCAAAAGCAAAAATCATAATGATGTCGTTAATCGATACTTGCACCAAAGTATAATTGGCATCACCTTTGGTCATTTGGCTCCAAACAAATACCATGGCGGTACAAGGTGCCACTCCTAACAAAATCATGCCTGCAATGTATTCATTGGCAGATTGCGGGTCGACCCAATCAGCAAAAAAACCTTTAAAAAATAGCCATCCTAAAGCAGCCATTGTAAAAGGTTTAATGAGCCAATTAA
>Ga0307488_10000879_pt1 | contig 24980 bp, 12 predicted proteins | sample SB02metaG_FD_202248 | JGI IMG/M metagenome (GOLD analysis project Ga0307488, IMG submission 202248) | Sea-ice brine microbial communities from Beaufort Sea near Barrow, Alaska, United States - SB 0.2 | ecosystem: Environmental > Aquatic > Marine > Coastal | place: USA: Alaska | collected... | reverse complement strand
GATTGGGACGTTATCTGCGACGTGCGGTCGCCGAGCGAGTGGCTCGAGGACCACATTCCAGGAAGCATAAGCACCCCGGTTTTAGATGATGAGCAAAGAGCGATGGTAGGGACGATATTCAAACAGGAATCTCCGTTCTTAGCCAAGAAAGTAGGCGCGAGTTTAGTCGCGAAGAACTTATCGGTGATAATGGACCAACACTTCCTTGATAAGGAAAAAGAAACCAAAATTTTGGTGTACTGCTGGCGCGGGGGCGAAAGAAGTTTGTCCCTAGCACACACCCTGAGCAGAGTGGGATTCACGGTAGGGTTGATACCGGGCGGGTATAAGCGGTACCGGAGCGGGGTGTTGGATTTCTTGCGAACCATGGACCAGTTCAACTACCACCTCATCGCGGGGAAAACCGGGTGCGCCAAAGGCAAGATGTTGCAGCAGCTCCGGAAACAGGGCGCGCAGGTGCTTGACTTGGAGGAAATGGCGCAGCACCGGGGCAGCGTGCTTGGCGAGGACCCGTCCAGTCAGTTCAAGCAGCCTTCGCAGAAAATGTTCGACACGCGTTTGTGGGAAATCGCGCGAGCGTTCGACGTTTCGCGCCCGATTTTCGTCGAAGGCGAATCGTCCATGATCGGCCGCGTGCAGATTCCGAAAAACACGTGGGCCGGGATGCGGAGAGGCACGGTGACGTTACTTGAGGTCCCCATGGTGGAACGGGTGCGGTGGATTCGGGGGGGGTACACTCACTTCGAAACCACGGAGACGCCGCGGTTGGTTGAAAAAATACAGAAACTGATTCCAAAGGTTGGGCGTACAAAAGTGGAAACGTGGGAGCAGTGGATAATGAGCGGGAACTGGGATTTGTTCGTGGAGGATATTCTGGCGAACCACTACGACACCGCGTACGCCCTCGCGGCGACACGAAGCGGCCGCGACGACGAAGCCGCGGACTTCCTCATGCTCCCGAACACGGAGGACGAAACGTACGCCGCGGCGGCGGCGGTGCTTATTGAAAAGTGGGACGTGCGCGTACCGCCGGCGACGGAGAAAGAAACCGAAAGCGAGCCGCGAGGGGAACCCGCGAAGGTGTGAGGGATTTTAGCACAGGGACGAGAGCGCGGGTAACGTCCTGTCCAGGAGTTCATTGGCGTCACCGGTTGTAAACTCAAAGTGGACGTGTATCACGGGTTATAACTCAAAGTAAAGTGTAACGCACTACGGGTACTCTTGTGATTTCAAAGTCTCCGCCACATCAATCGTCGCCCATGTCGATTTGATTCGGCGGCAACATGCCTGGAATCGCGTCGACGCGCGCGCGCTCCGCGGATTGCCGCGCCGCTTGTTCCTCCGCGAACATCGCGCTGTTGTCGCTTGTTTTGAACTGTTTGGTTTGCACCAGGAAATCGCGCAGGTGGTTCTTGAACAAAGTCAAGTCGCTTTTGTAGTCGAACATGCCTTGCACCAGCACCGTGGCTTCCGCGATGCTCATGTTGGGAAACGAGGTGGTGAGCAGGTTGGACACGTGCTCCTTGACGAACGCGGCGTTGTTTTGGTACCCACCCGGGCCTTTCGCCGAGACGTCCCAAAGCGGCGCGCTCAGAGACTCGCTCTCCGCGATGGTGAACAGGTTCTGCAACAGCAGCGCGTGCAGCTTGAACCCTGGTTTGTGGAACCCGTCCGTCATCACTGCGAAGATCTCTTGAATCAGGGAAAGGTAGAACGACTGGTGGAACTGGTTGCAGAACTCGGAGACTTGGAAAAACTTGGTCATCTCCAACAAAAGGTTCAAACCGGTTTCCGCGATGTTGCGCTCGGTGTGCCGGAACGCCCAGACAATGGAGTCCACCACCAGCTTGAGCTGGTCTGGTGCGAGGGTGAACAGCGCGCGGAAGCAGTGGTTCGTGATAGCCCTTAACAGCGAGAAGAATTTCAGCCTGTGATCGGGGAAGTCCTCAAAGTTCACCGTGATCATCTGGAGCGTGCACTCAAACACGGCTTCGAAAATTTTCGGAACCTCGTCGATCATGGCGCCTTCGACTTTATTGATAATAGCGGCGTACAGGGAAAGCACCTCCGCGTCCCGCGCGTCCGGGACGTTCCGCGCGTAATCACCGAGCACCGGGTCCATCATCGGAGGCACCAGCTGCTGCGCCACCAGGTGCGGGTCCTCGCACCGCTCCACGAACGTCTCCACCAAACGCAGCACCTCACGTTTCACCGTGCGCATGGCTTTGACCAGGGACGTTCGGCTGGCGTACGGACCGCCCTCCGCGATGCTTTGGCTGATCAACTCGCTGTAAAGCTTGTACACGTTCAGGACGTCGGCGAATATGCTGCTCATCTGGTTCTGGAACGGCTGGCCTAGGGAAACACACGCGCTCGTGTTTGTTTTCAAGATGTTCCCCAGGTTTTTAATAACTTCCTGAGGTTTCAAAGAATCAGCGCCCTGCGCTTTCGCGGTGGCCATGATCGCGTTCCAGGTTTGGTTTGGCGGGTCCATCAGCCTCTGGACGTACTCCTCGCGTTTCGCGGGGTTCACCTCGCTGGCGATCATGTGCCCCACAGCTTCGTAGAAGGTGTGGATCTGGTGCGGTTCCAGATCCCGAATCGTCTCGCCGATCGAACGTAGTAATTCGTCAACGAAAGGCTCATGCTCGCCAACCTGCATGATCACGAACTTGCGCTTGCACTTGATTGCGATTTTCAAAAAAGTGTCGCACGCCATGTCCTGCACACCCGGGTGGGTTTCGTGCATGAACTCGAACAGCTTATTCACCACGGTTTTCAGGAACTTCCAGTGCAGACGCAGAAACCGCGGGTACTGCCCGACGACGTACATGATGTTGGACGCGATGACGGCTTTATGGTCCTTCCCCCGGGTGACTTCGCACAGGTTCAGAAGATCGCGAATCGCGGTGACCAGGAACCGGTTCTCCTGGTCCTCCGCCATGGAACCGGAGATCGAACCAATCGCCCAGCAAAGCGTGTTCAAAACGTTCCAGCTGTACTCCTTGCCGTTGAGCTGGTTGGAAAGCTTGCTCAGCATCTGCGTCTCCGTGTCCTTGTGATCAAGGTGCGCGAGATAAATCAGCGTCTCGCGCATGATTTTGTACTGCACCAGCACGTCGTTGTCCTTCAGCGTTTCCCTCACGATGTTCCCGTTCTCATCCTCCACGATGAGCACCTCCTCCGGTTTCGCCATGCGCGACACCATCAAAAGTCGGAGCTGGGACATGGACCCGGCGTACATCATGCGCCGCGTGCTACCGCCGCCGCCGCCGCCGCCGCCGCCGTTGCCCGCGGGGGCGAACGAAAACTCCCCGCCCCCGCCCGCGTTGGCGTCCCCGTCGCTCTGGTACAAGTCGCACACCAACACGTGCCAGTAATCGAGACACACCTTGAACACCTCGGGTTCGTCCGTGTACGAGATGTTCAGGAGGTACTCCACACCCACGAGCAGGTGTTGCTGGTTCTCGGGGGTGGTTTCCAAGAGCGCGATGTGGTGCTTGAAGAACTGCGTCAGAAATATCGCGAGGTTCTGGATGTACGCCTGTTCGTCGTCGCTGCCGTTGGCGTACGCCTCCGCGATCTTCACCGTTCGCGGAAGAATGGTTTGCAGCTGCGTGATGACGGTGACGTACAGCGTCACGAAGTGCGTGTCGTACTTTGGTTCCACCGCGAGGCCGCCTATTTCGCCGAGGCACTGCAACGCGACGTTCCTGAACTCGGGATTCGGCGACAACTTCAACAAAGTGTCAAGCAGGCTGGATTCGAAAATGTACCCCAGCGGGATCCACGACAGAAACGCGTGCAGGGTTTGCAGGGTTTTCTGAATCAGCTCGCTCTTCTGCGAGTGCGTCAGCACGAACTCGCACAGGTCGTGAATCAACGGGAAATCCGTGTTCAGCGCGTTCTTCAACTCAGTGATCTTCGCCTGCGTCAGTTCGCCTCGCGAGAAATCGAAAACCTCCTCGGACAAAAGTCTTAAAATGTTCATGCAGTTCTCGCAAAGGCTTTCGCTTTGTTTCGCGGCGCCCACCAAGTCGGGCACGAAGGACGCCCACCGCACTGGCCAGTCGTGTTTTAGGATCTGCACGAGCACCGCGTTGACTTTGTTAATAAACGCGCGGTCTCGGCGGAACGAAACCGCGTCCGTGCTGAGCTTGATGATCAAGTTAGAGATAAAGTTTTTGATCCCCTCGCGTTGATCGTCGGGAAGCGCGTTCCACCGGTACTTAATCACACCCTCCAACACCTGAAGCGCGAAGAACTTGGTGTTAGGGTTGCTGGATTGCTCCAGAATAGCGTCCGCCCGCGTCCACATCATCTCGTGCTCCTGAAGAGACGTCATCACCTTCTCCGCTTCGGAGCGCTGTGGGTGGAATGAAAAAGACAAATGGCGTCAGAACGTGCGTTTCCGTTTTCAAAGACTAGATTGTCATACGAGTACGAGCGAGGTTTTCCGTCCCCATCGCGAAAGTCGCCTCGTGGGTCTTCGGATCTGGCGACGCGCGTTGTGTCGCGTGGTTTCGTGGACCGCGGTGGACCGTGTTTCCGCGGTACGGCGTGTGCGAAACGGACAACGGAAAAAATATCGGGACGTACCATCGTGGGATCCGCGCCGGGGGTGTAGAACGCCGTGATGATCTGGTCGAGCATCGGCACGTCGAATGGGGCGTTGTAGTCCAGCAGCGTGTGCGCACCGGGGAACGCCATGGTGTTTGTGTTTTGAACGACCAGGCTGACACGTGCAAACGCGTTTACACGACCTGGCTTGGTACCGAGACGTACTACTCGCGCCTCTCACCACGGGAAGGATCCGAGATCAAGCCGTCGCGCCGGTCCTCTCACCGGTCTCACCGCGGAAGGATGAGAAACAGTGACTCGGCGTTGCTGTCTTCTTGGGTTCAAAAGACGCCGCGCGATCGAACACAACCGTCCCGACGGAAGGTCACGCAGGCGGTGGTTTACAAGCACGTTCACCAAAGCGCGACCGTCCGTTGGGCGGCGCCGTGCGTCGTAGCGCGTGTGCCCGCGCGTCCTGTGTCTGCGCCAGGGGGAAGCTGATGCAACCTTTTCGACGCGTGTGGAAGAACACCAACGGCTGGGGCTTGCGAAATTTGGGATGGCCAAAAAGTAAAAAGTGCTTCAATCATTTGGAATCGCGCGCGTCGAGGCCACCGGTGCTTGGGTCCGAACGCGCCTTCTTCCGGCCCGCGCGTCTCGCCGCGTTCCGTCGTTCTCCTGTTGCGCGATGGCCATGCCTCTTGCGCCCGGTGCGTCCGTGCCAGCCGGGGCGGGTGACCTCGCCGTCGCCGCGGCGTTCGCGTTTGGTGCCGAATCCGAGATCGGCGGACGCGCCGCCGACGCCGACGGCAGCGACGAGGGCGAGGCTTCCGGTTCCGAGGACGAAACGGGTGCGGGCGACGCGAGTGACCCTGGTGCGGGCGGCGACGGAACCGGCGACACCCCGGGGGGCGAGTTCGAGTTCAGCGACGAGGAAACCAGACGACACATCCCGGGGGTGATTCGGGACGGCAGCGATTCTTCCGAGTGGTCGAGTTCGAGCGACGAAGATGAGATTGAAACACTGGACATGGAGAACATGCCGAAGTGGCTCGAGGACATTAAAAACGGCGTGAAGAGCGACGACGGTAGCGACGACGACGCCGCACACGCCGAGCCTCCGAGGACGAAAAACGAAATCGCGCAAAGCGAGGTCCCGAGCGCGCCGGCGCCGCCGGCGGTCGGCGCAGATGAAGTCTTGGTGCAAATCGGCGCGATCGTTTCCGTGGTGGGCGACGTGGTGGTGGTGCAGTCGCGTTTGAACACGGCCCCGATGGACGAATCGTCCGTGCTTTGTTTGCAAACGAGGCAAGGCATGGGCGCGATTGAAGAGGTGTTTGGCCCAGTCTCCGCGCCTCTGTACGCCCTGAGGGTACCCACCGCGCATGCGGAGAGCGGCGAAGGTCCAACCTCAGTGGACGACGAATCACACGAAAAAACACCCCCGGGTGTTCCCTCCGTCGGCGCGTCTTCGCAAGGCAAGCTCGCCGTCAAAGTCGGCATGCTGGTCTTCGCCGTGGAGAACCGCGTAGTGCTGCTTCAAACCAAGGGAATGCACACCAAGGGGTACGACAACTCGGGGCAGAACGACGAGGAGGTTGAGGACGACGACGAGTTCAGCGACGACGAACTGGAGGCGGAGGCGAAGAAGAAGCGCAAGCAAAAAAAACGCGGCGCGGAGGGCGAGGCGGAGAACCCATCCGGGCTCGTTCGGGATGGCGGGCTCGCGGCTGCGGCTGCGGCGGCGGGCGGGTTCGGTAGCAGCGGCCCCGGGGCCCGGAACGGCGGCGGGCGAGGATACGGCGGCCGGGGCATGGATCGACCGTCTATGACTCAAGAAAAAAACATGGCCGGGTACGGCTCCGGGCCGACTCCGGGAGGTCGCGGGTTTCAGCCGCAACACCCGCCCGCGATGCAGATGGCGTACATGAACGTGGGCGCCGCGCCTTCCCTTGGTTATAACTCAGGAACGCAAAGCACGTTCCAGCCTCCTCCACAGCACCAGCACCAGGCAGGGGCGCACATGGTCCCGCTCAACGCCCACGGCCAGCCCATGATGGGCCATGGGCCGGGTCCGGGTCCGGGGCCACACGGCGCGCACCAGATGATGCCTATGCAAATGATGCACGGACATCCGGGGATGATGGCAGGGCAGCATGGCATGCCCGGTCTCGGCCAAGTTCCGGGGATGATGATGCCTCCCGGGATGGTGATGATGCCCCCGACGGGGTTCCACGTCCCCGCGCCGCCGCCGCAGAACTGGCCACCGGGACAGCCGTGGCCGCCGCCGCCGCCGGCGCAGTAGCGACGTCGTGAGCGGAGTAGTGTTCGAATCATTTGATGAGAAAGTACGGTAGCGAATGTCAAAATACAAACACGCTTCGAAGCACACCGATGGTTACTTGTCTAGGCCGCAGTAGCCGCGAATAGTGAACGGCTCTTGCTTGATCTCGGGCTCGAGCTTGATCTCCGGCGAACTCTCCGGCTCGCGCTTAACTCGCTTCTTTGAACTCGGCGAATCCGAGCGTGCTGACTTACACGCAGCGCAGCGGTGTTTCAGCTTGTCGTGCGGGCAAGGGTTGCACGCCGCGCAGTTGAATTTCAGCTTGCCGTGAGGGCAGGGATTGCACTCCACGCAGCTGCGTTTCACCTTGCCGTGAGGGCAGGGGTCGCATACCGCGCACCTGTTTTTCAGCTTCCCGTGGGGGCAGGCGTTGCACTCCGCGCAGCTGTGTTTCAGCTTGCCGTGCGGGCAGAGGTTGCACGCCACGCAGCTGTGTTTCACCTTCCCATGAGGGCAGGGGTTGCACTTCTCGCACATGCTTTTCCGCTTCCCGTGGGGGCAGGGGGTGCACACCACGCAACTGCGTTTCACCTTCCCGTGAGGGCAGGGGTTACACTCCGCGCAGTCGTTTTTCAGCTTCCCGTGGGGGTAGGGGTTGCACTCCGCGCAGTTGTTTTTCACCTTGCCGTGGGGGCACGGGTTGCACTCCCTGCACTGGTGTTTCTGCCTTCCGTACCATCACCGCGTATCTTCCCACATTATTCGCCTCCGCGCGCACTTACTTCTGCGCTCCAAGCGCCACGACTTGCGAAGACGGAGTCGTACATTTTTGAGGTGACGTCTTGTTTCGGATTAGCAGAAAAAATCCAAACGAGTTTCGCTCTCTCATCACCTCGAAAACCAACGCTTTCCTTCTCCACTGTTCTTCGCGCGCGGCGCGTCGCTGATGGCGTCAGAGTCGAGCGACGACGATGGTCGGTCGTTCGGCTCTGAGCCTGACTTCGCGGCCATGGCCGACCTGCGGCTCGAGACGCTGATTGACGATGACCCGGGTCCGAGCGGGGCGCACGTGTTTGACGAGATTAACGACGACTCGCCTCGCGATTTCGGGCACGACTTGGAAATCACGGACGGCGCGCGTTTGCGTTTGGCGTTGGAGACGTTCGAGGACGCGGTGTACGGCGATGGCGACGGGCACGGGTCCGGAGGTGAGCCAGATGGCACGTCGAACCGCGAAGTCGCGCGAAACAAAAACCAAAGTAACCCTAAACGTGTCCACGCGGACCGGCAAACCACGCGACCTGTTTCGGTGCAGGCCAGGGAATGGCGACGGGTACAGCCGCACCTTCGCGCGCGCGGTAAACAATGCGCGTTCCCCAGTGGGAGTCGAAATCAAGACAAAGGGGACCCAAGTACATTAGAAGGTGTACAAATACTGCCCGCACCCAAACATGCAGAGCCTCGGGAAGCTTCGGACGCGTTTGGTTCGGCGCCGACTCCGAGCGATGACGCCGCGCCGTGGCGATTAGCGGAACTGCAACCGAACTCAAAAAGCTTTTCGTGGTGGGGGCAAACGGAAGTGCTTACCGTGTTTGGGGAAAGGGCAAGTATGTGTTCGGACACACATTTAGAAGAGGAACCCGTCTCGGAAACGTTCGCGGCGGATGGGGAAATCGTGGAGACGTTTTGCGACGATTCGCGGATACCGCGTTTTTCCGATGCGGCGACAAACGCGAATTTGTCCGGTGAATCGCTCGGGGAGGTGTCCGCACGTCTTGAGTCGTTAGACCTCCAAAGCGTGGAGTACACGCGCGCGAGGGATGCACGGCGACGTATTGTGGGTCTCCCCTCCATCGACCCGAGGGTGGTGATGGCGCTGGACCGTGCTTTTTTGTTGGGAGACGTCGATACTTTGGGCGAGCTTCACCACGCGCCGTCGGCGCGACGGGTCGACGGCGGCGGCTCGCGGCGATTTACAATAGCGGACGACGACCCGGAATCGGAATCGGACTCGGAGTGGTCCGCCGCGGATTCCGAGGAACTGCGGAGATGGGAGGTGTGACCTTGTGGTCTAGATACGGAAGTGCGAAACAGTGTGAATCGAAAGGGGGTGTGTTGTCCTGAACACTCGGTGTGATAGCAGAGCGAAGCGAACTCGTGTAGAATAGTCAAAAATAGCAAGCACGAAACCGAACAGCTTCCCGCGTTCACGTGTACATCCTATCCGTGTTTTCGGGCGCACCCGTTGTGGCGCGCCACGCGCGTGACGCGCGGTACGTGCTAGCGACGGTCGCGTCGAAACGCACGACGGGCGCCCCCCCCGCGTTGTTTATTTTTTCAGCCGCGAGCGTCCCCAAAACCCGCGCCGTCTCAGCGGCTTCCTTTTCCGATTCCGATTCTTCGTCTCCCCCTAGTCCAACCACTCTATGCCCTCCCACGAACACACACGTCGTGGGCGTGGACGTGGCGCGCATGACGTGCGTCAGCGCGGCCAAAGTTCCGTCGCGAATAGTTCGCGAATCCGATTCGTTTGTTTCTTTTTCAGTCGCGGCGTCGCCAAATTCCAACACCAAAGCGTCGTTCGCCCCTCCAGACACACCGCCACGTTTCTCGTCCAACCTCAGCGCACCTAGAATGAACACGCGCCCGCACCCCGCATCGGTGGCCATCGAGTACACCGCCGCGGCGACCGCGGCTTCGTCCGCCGGGCGCACTTGTTGGTTCACAATCAAAAGGCTTAGCGTGTCACCCAGTGTCACCAGGGACACGGATGGCGCGGTCGGCACCGTGGTGTCGTGATCGGTCACGAAGACAGCACCAACATCCGAGTCGTCGCTCAAGGCAGGCGCCAGGGACACGAGCTCCAGGTCGTGCACCACCGCGTGAACGCCGTCCGCGGGTACGAAACCAAGAAGCGCCCTCACGCCCGCGCCGGAAACGTCGCACGTGCCCACCGCCAGACGATCGCCAACCTTGGGGAGGGGGCCGCCGTTCTTCAGGCGCAACGCCATACCGAGAAACACGCGTGTGCGTGAAGTCTCGCAAACGGCACACGGCAACACCACACACCGGCGTCGGTTGCGTTACTCGATGTGGCAGCTTCGTGGTGGGTGGTGGCGATCTGGACGTCGATCTACATCCCGAGCACCCGAGGTCAACAAAAAAAATGGGCACTCAAGCAAGTCCTTTTCGTTTCGGGGGAGGCGAAGCGTTTCGGCACGATCGAGAAAAAACGCTCCTATTTTCGTTTGCCGCCGAGTCCCGTCGGATGCGTCCGCGAGCACGCACACTTCGACCACGCGTGCGTCCGCTGTTTCGTGCGATGTACGGATGGGAGCGCCGAAACGGCGCGCTCGCGGATCACTTCGCCGAAACCATCACGGACGACGACGTGGTGCGGACTTTGGAACGCACGCGACGCGCGCTGGTGCCCGAGGCGAAACCTCCGGCCGAATCTCACATTGAATCTGTCGCGCCATCAGAGGTTGTTCAGGTCGACGACGCGACACCTTTGCAGATCGCCCCAGTGACTCCAACGCAGCAAGGGTCCGATATCCCGGTTGATTGTATTCGCACTGCCTCCGCGGACCAACGTGTGACACACCAAACGAATTGGCCCGACATGAAACTGGCGGGCACAGAGGCTTTCGGTCGCGGGTCGTATCACGCCGCCGCGGTGCACTTCTGTTCCGCGATTGCGGTTGTGGAAAAAGCACCAACACCGCTTCCTGAAAGGCACACCGAAATTTTAGCCGGTTTGCACAGCAACCACTCCGCCGCGCTTCTCCTAAGTGGCGACTCGTTTGGCGCGCTGCGTGCCGCGGAACAGTGCGTCGCGACACGGCCGGGGTGGGAAAAGGCGCACTTCAGAAGAGGCGAAGCGTTGTTCGCGTCGCGCCGGTTCGCCGAGGCGCGAACCGCCTACGCCGACGCAATCGACGCGGAACGCGCGAGCACTGCAAACACTGAAAATACTGCACAAGGCAATACAAATGAGTCCACTTTTCACTGTCCGTCTCTCCTTACGCTTCGTCTCGCCGCCGCCTCGCGCGCCGCAACGGACGCGTCCGTTCTGGATCATCAAGAGACTGCTCTTCGCGACGCGCGCGCCGCGGCGGTGACCGAAAGCGAGGGCAAAAAGGAAGCCACAAGCGACGCGAACATCAATAAACTCAACGCCGAGGCGGAGGACCGGGAACGGGACCCGCGGGCGCGTGCGCTGATGAAGGATATCGAGAAGCTGTTTTTAGACGCGAGGGCGGAGATGAAAGAGGAGAAGGGAGAAACCGGAAAGGAGAGGGAAGACACCGAAAAGGAGAAGAAATTCGACGAGGAGAAGAATGACACCGATGAGACGCGCGCCGGTACGAACGCTGTCCGGGATGACGCGCCGGCCGAAACGGCACCCGAAGAAGAATCCACCAAAAACGGCAAAAAAACGTTCGGTAAAAAACCCAAAGGCCCGAACGCCAGAGTCGCGCTTTCGCTTTTGAACGCGCTGCTTTCAATCGAGCCTGAAAACGCGGACGCGTCGTTTCAAGCCGCGATGTTAAGTCTAAGGGACGGCGACGTCATCGGCGCGGTCACGTACGGACGCATGGTACGTATTGGGCCTTTCCAAAGCTACCGCCCCTCTGTGACGGGTTGAGTGCACTACTCGTGATGTATGTAGTAGTGTACACTACTAGTAACACTTACCAGTACTGTCAACTGCTACATACATCACAAGTGCACTGTTTACTGTCCCTGGTCGACTACAGTGCATACAATACTACAGTACACCCATACCTCATACCTATTACTCGAGACTCAAGACTGACCTTTTTCTTTTCCAATCGCAAGTGCGTGGACCGCGCGCCGGGGTTCGCGCGCGGCGCCGATTTGTTAGCGACGTGTTTGGAGATGACGGAAGAGGGCGGCGACCGCACACGGGGTGACGCCGCGATCGCTGCGCGGTTGGTACCTCAGCCTGATTCGGGTAACGAAAACACGGCCGCGCCGTCTCCTTCTGAATCAGAAGCCGAGATGGCGCTTACTATCGGCGTGGCGTCCAACCCCGATTCACCCGAGTGCTGGTGCGCGTTCGCCAGGCACTTGACCCGCCGCGGGTTTCTCACCGACGCCGTGGCGTCTCTGCGCGCCGCAATCGCGGGCGGCCCGGAGGCGAAGTGGCTTAAACCTCGGTCTGACCCGGGTGTCATGGTCACGCTCGGCTACCTGGTGCACATCAGGGGGCACGTCGCGGAGCCCGCGAGTTTGTACACGAGCGCCGCGCAGATGGGAGGTGCGGGGCTTTCCCAATCACCACGTTCCGCCTCCCTGAAAACAGCCCCTACTTGACGTCCACTCCTTAAAAGGAAGTGCACAACATACATCACAAGTGCACTGTTTGCTCATGCAAGTTACGAACATCACGACCGACTGACACTTTCGGCGTTACTCGTGCCAGGCGGGTTCATCGCGTCCACGCTTTTCTCCGCCGTGGCGTTTGAAATGGGGGACGAGGACGACACAGCGCGCTTGGCGAAACGCGCCGCGGCTCGCGATGCCTTCGTGAAGCACCCAATCGAAATAGCCTCGCAAATCGAAGCCCTGAACGTTTCGTTCCAACCGCCGCAGTTCGAACGCGCGGCGCGGAAAAACGTCGTCGCCGCGTTGTTGCGCGACGCCCGGTGCCGCGACGTCGCACCGTGTGTGGTGCGTTTCCGCAATGGTGCATGGGCAAACAGTACGGACGTAATCGCTTCTGGCGTGTCCTACGCAAGCGATGAAACAAACGAGTCAGGCGGAAACCATGTTTGGATCCTAAAGGCGTTCCGGCACGCGTTCGAGGGCGACAAACGCGCGCCGCGGGTTTTCAAAGCCACCAGTTCTGCGGAACTCAGCGTCGCCCTGGTCACCGCGAGCGCGCGCCCGGAAACCGCCACGGTGCAGCGGTTCGTTTCAGGGCCCAAAACTCGGGGAGGGCGGGAGGTCACCGTGCGCTTTTTCGCAAAAATCACGGGCGTCGAGGATGACGAATCAACAACGAAAACGGACAACACAGGCGGTAAGAAATTCGCATGCAGCGTGTCCGACGGGTTCGTGATTCGAAGCGCGCGTGGTTTCGACGCGACGAGCGAAAACGAATTCGGCGAATCGGCGAAGTCCTCGCGCGACGACGATTTCATCGTGGACTGTTCCGGCCCGGCGGACGCGGACGCGTGGGCCACCGCAACGGGTGTTGGGTTCGGCGTAACGTGCGACGAAAAAGTAACACCCGGTTCTGAAACGGCCCGCGAAACGGCCGCTTCTGTTGATTCGGTGGACTGGCACGCGGTACGAACCGAAGCGCACCGAAAGGCGTGCAAATATTTCACCCTCGCGGAGAAAATCTACCAGACCCCAGTTGGCGAGTTCTGCGCGTACACGGCGTGGCGCCGGTCCCGGTTACCCAAGCTCGTGGAGCTTGTGTTTGTGCTGGATGAATTTAAACAACCGTGGCTCGTGGACGTCGAGCCGTTCCCGTCGATTTCCAAGTACGCGCAAAACGCGCAGGGGGCCGACGTCGGCGTCGCGCTTCGCTTCGCGGCGCGGGCGTACGACCTGGTGGAGTGAAGTGAAGTACGAGTTACGTACGGCCGTACGTGGAGTAAGTTACGTACGATCGTGCGTGGAGTGAAGTGAAGGAAGTTACGTCACCGACCTGGGACTTGGGAGACTTGTTTGTTGTTCATAAAACATGTGAACGTTCTCTCCGACCCGGCCGTCCCGGTCCGTCCACCCTCCACCCGTAACATCGCACACACTCAAAACGTCCCACGTCCCTTCGTGATGTCCCTTCGTGATGTCCCTGTATCACCTTTCCCGTATTCCTCTATCCTCGCCCGCGTTTTCCTTGCAGCGTGAGTCCCAATAGCACCGACCGCACCGTGCCTAGTAACGTCTCGGCGGCTATTGTCTCGGCGGCACGATCACAACCTTGACTCCTCCCCGTCCCCGTCCACCTCGCGACCGTGAGCCTCGCCGCGTGGCGGAGACTCGCGTGGCGGGCGGGGGCATGCGTTCCGTGTCCGCGGCTGTGGCTTCCATGCGCGTCACGATTCCTGAATTCCTGGCGGCGTCGCGGCAAAGCACCGCGAGCGGTTCCGGTTTTTTCAAAACGCTCGTGATTGGTTTCATCGGGGTGAGTGATTTGCGTTTCACGGAGAAACCGCCGAACGACTTCGGCGCGGGCAGGGTAAACGCCACCACTCGGGCGGGGGTTTCGTTCTCCAAACCCGTGAAATGTCGCGGCGCGGAGAGCTCGGTCGACATGGACGCGCGCTTTAAAGCCTCCGCGCGCTGTGAAGCGAGGGACGGACATACGTACGGGTCAGGAAAGAAAGCGTTTTGGGAAAGTCGAAAACAAAAAGCGTTTCGGTTTTCTTTTCGACTGTTGGCAGATTTTCAATATCGAAATCGATCTCACACGTGGGGAGAGGGAGAAAACGACAGATGATGGATGTGCTGTTTTCGCGGCGTCGCACGCGAACTCGTGCGGTGTTGTCGGGAGTTTAGGACTATAGGCAAACAGTGTCATCACGATCCAACGTACCGCCTGTGGAGGTACGTAAAGCCCCAAACGTTTCATGCCCGAAATCGGGGTCCTGCTGCGGAGGGGGTACCGCATGGACTGCGGTTTGCAAAAAAGTGAGGATCGATCGGGGCGTTTTGTCAGTTTCCAAAAACGAGGAAGGGGGTTCCTTCATCCGGTTTGATGCGTCGAAAAGACGAAAACGTTCCGACCCGATACGGTCGACTTTAGGCGGTCGCGTACCTCATCGTCCTCGTCGTCGTTTTCGCCAGGCCGCTGAGGGTTGGAGGGAGTTTTAAGGTCTAAAGTCAATTGGGTTTCGGGGGTGTGCTGGTTGTGACACGAGTGGGACGGGTCGTGGAACGGACGGACGACGCGTGCCGTGCACAAAAAGCGGATGTGATTGGATTGTGTCGGGGTTCACGCACCGTCTTCCGCGCGGTCCTCGGGGTTTTCGCCAAGCGCTCCAGCCCGGCTTCTTCCGCCGAGTTCCGCTGTGATGAGAGGTAGTTAGTGGTGGGGTATGGGGATGTCAGCGTTTTTTGGAACGGCGACGTGTTGGATGTGGAGAGGAGCGCGCGTCGGTGGTGGTTCGTCACGGCGGGTGACGATTCGAGAAGACGACCGGATCCGATATCGGGTGGCAAAACAACGCGACCCCTACCTCGGCGACGCGTTTCAACCCGAGCACGCGTTCTGGGGAGAACGCGAACAGGGAGTGGTGCCGGGTGGTGGTCTCGTCCCGCATCGCGTGCCGCATCATCGCCGCTGAGGTCATCGCGAACGCGCGTTTGCTAAGTGATGAGGTGCGGGGCGAGACGCGAAACCGAGTCACGAAGTGGGCACGGCAAAATAAAAGGGGTTCCAAAACCACAGCGAAATGGTCAAGCAGATCTCCATCCACTTTCGTCGGCGCGCGACCATCATGGTGCGTCCCCTGCTTCGTTGACCCCCACTGTCCTTCTTTGCCCTTTAACGTCGCCTGACTTCCCACCCCCAACCCCATCGCAGGATCCGAACCTCGAGGCAATCAAGCAGAAGCGCCTCGCCGAGCTTGGGGGCCAGCCCGGGGGCATGCCCGGGAGCGCGGAGGAGCAGGAGCAGCAAAACGCAAAGGCGGAGCAGCAGGCGGAGAACCGGGGTATGGCCCTCGCTTCTTTGATGGACCCCAAGGCGCGGGAACGGCTGTCGCGCATCGCGATTGTGAAACCGGAAAAAGCGCAAGCGCTGGAGAACATGATTCTACAGGCGGCGCAGCGAGGGCAGCTGGGGGGGAAGGTGACTGAAGACTCCTTGATCAAGATGCTGGAGCAGATCAACTGCGGCGACGGCGGCGGCGGCGGGCGCGGCGGACCGAAAATCGAAATGAAAAGAAGGAACATCATGGACGACGATGACTGGTAAGGCAGCGGGGCGAGTGGGGGTTCGGAGCACCCAAACGGGCGGGGAGGAACGGCGCGTAGCTAGCAGGCTGCAGAGACCTTTGTATAAGAAAAAGTGAACTTCTACTTCTCAGCGCGTGCTGCACTTTTTTCTATGTCAACAACGACTTCAAAATCGCAAACGGGCTTCGCTAGTCGGCCGACGTGAGGGTCACACGCGGTCGCGCGAGCCAACGCGGCTCGTACCCACCGGGCGATACGACGCCGGAGTGAGGTCGTGGAACTCCAGGGTCGTCGCGTGGAACGGTGTCTGGAGACACCGTTCGTGGGCGTGTTTCGACTTTACGCACCTCGGGCACATTTGACACATCCGACGACGCTTTCTCGTCAAGGCTCGAGGCCGGCGTGATACGATGGGTTACGTGGCGCGAACCCTGGGCGCTTTGCTCGCGCTCGCGCTTATCAGCGCGGCGGTGGCGGACAGCACGCCTCCCAACTTCTCCCCCGGATACCCCGCGGTGACGTCCGTGGACGGGTCAGGGTTTGATTTGGAAGTTAAATCGAGCGAAGCCGGTAAGGTTTTTTACTACGTCGTGGCGGGTTCGTCCCCGACGCCGCCGACCCCGGCGCAGCTCAAGAGCCAGTACGCCTCGGCGTACGGGAGCGTCACTATCTTGCAGAAGGGCGAAATCACGGTCACCGCGGACACGCTCGCCACGGCATCCATCTCCGGTTTGAGCGAGAATCAAGTGTTAAGCGTGTTTCTCGTGGCGGAAGACGCGGAGGCCACACCCAACCTTCAAGCCGCGGTGACGGATTTGGCCTTAACCACCGCGGACGACACGCCGCCCACGTTCGTGGCAGGGTTCCCCAAAGTCACCGAGATCAAGACAACAGGCTTCAACCTCGTTGTGGAGCTGAACGAACCGGGGTTGTTCCACTGGATGGTGGTGCCGAGCGGAAGCACGGCGCCGACGCTAACCGAGATGGCGGATGGCACCAACGCCGACAAGCTTGAGTACAGCACCGTTGCCGGGGTCTCCGTGGACGCAGGGGCGCTGCAAAAGACCGTCGGCGTGAGCTCATCCAACCTTTTGGAGGCCACGGATTACGACGTGTACGTGTTGGCGCGCGACAACAACGGCGCGAACGGCGGGTCGCAGATTGATAACGTCCAGTCCGCGGTGTTCACCTTCGCGCTGACCACCGCGGATGGCACGCCCCCTTCATTCGAAAGCACGTACCCAAGCGTTTCATCCGAAACGACGGTCGGGTTTGCGCTGGCCGTGTCGCTGGATGAAGTCGGGTCCGTGGCGTACTTTGTGGTGCTGAAGTCAGACGACCCGCCGACCGCGCTCGAGGTTGCTGGCCAAGCCAGCTCGTACCGGTCCGTGGTGGTTTTGAAGAAAGGCACGGTAGCAGTCACCACGGCGACAACGCAGGTCGACATAACCCTCACCGGCCTGGACGACCTGACCGAGTACAGCGTGTACGTGGTGCCGGCGGACGACGGCAACGTGAACACGGTGACGAATGCGTATTACTCGGTTGGCGCGAACGTCGCGAACGTCGCTGCTCGGGTAAACGCCACGACTACGGACGGCACCCCCCCTGTTTTCGTCGGCGCGTACACCCCAGGGCTGGCGCAAATCGACGGCACCTCGTTCGACATCGTGACGCAGCTGGACGAACCCGGGGACGTGTTTTACGTGGTGGTCAAGCGCACCACCGAAGATCCGCCGACGGCGCCGACCGCGGCGGAAACCAAAAGCGGCAACTTCGCGAACGTCGTGGCGTGCGGCACGTTCTACGTCGCGAGCGCGGACGTGAACGTCACGGAAACTGTTGTGACGACGGCTAACCCGGAAAGCGACCCGAATTGCAGCCCGGACGACTGCAGCTTGTGTCCGTTGTTGGACTCGGAGTCGCAGTACTGGGTTTATCTGATCGCGGAGGACAAGGAAGCCACTCCGAACACTCAACAAGTGGCCACAACGCGTAACGTCACCACCACGGACGTCACCCCGCCTACTTTCAAAAACGAAACCGCGAGCACTTTGCCGGTGTTTGTCTCGAGCAACGCCAAGGCGCTTTACGCGTACGCGCCCAACCTGGGCGGCGTCGCCCTGGAGGTCACCACGTCCCTTGATGAACCCGGGACGGTGTTCTACATGGCGACCCTGGCGTCGGACACGGCGCCGACGAGCGCGCAGGTCAAGGCGTGCGGCGCGAGTAGGGACGGCGACCGCGCATCGATAGGTACGTACACGTATTCGTCCACCACGCCGATCGCGTGTGGGTTCAAGGAGTTTTTAGTCGCAAGGGTTGAGACGAAGTTCGTGCTTTTCGGCGCCCCCCCCGAGGTCGCGCTTACGGTGTACGTCGTTGCTGAGGATTTCGAGGACCAGCGGGAGCCTCACGCGGGTTTGGCGGTCAATCCGCCGACGGTGAACCTACAACCCGCGGTGACCGCCGTGGACGTCACCGCCGCCGATATCGACCCGCCCGTGTTCGCCACTGTGAGCTCCGTTCCGTACCCTTTGGTGAAATTCTCGTTATCAGGGGACGTAACCAACGACAAAGCCGCCCTGCAAGTCGCCCTGAACGAGCCGGGTACGATTCACTACGTCGTCGTCACGCGAGACCTCACGTTCCACCCGGGATACACGGACGACTCGAAACGGCAAACGCCGAGCGCCGCGGAGGTTCGAGCCGGAACCGGGCCGGGCGGTCTCGCCGCCGCGGACTCTGGAAGCGTGAGCGTCACCACCGCGGACACGGTGGTTGACTTCGACACCTCTGTCGTGGCGCTCACGCAGGGCACCGCGTACGACGTGTACATCGTCGCGGAGGATGATTATAGTCCCATAAACGAACAGGGCGACGCCGGCGTGGTGAAACTGCGTTTCTCCACGCGAGACGCCACCGCGCCAACCTTCGGTGCCGCCTCGCCAGCCGTCGTGATCCGGGGGGTCGCCGTGGAGATCACGGTTGTGTTGGACGAACCCGGTGCGGCGTTCTTCGTGGTTGTGGCGAGAGGCGACACCGCGCCGACGTCCGCGGAGGTGGTGGCCGGGGTTGATTACGGCGGCGTGACGGTCGTCGCGGAGTGCGGGTCGACGCCCGGCGATTTCGACGTTCCCAAAAGCGCCACACCTGTGTCGTGCACCGTCGTCAGCGGTCTCGTGGAGGCCACGGATTACGACGTGTACGTCGTCGCCGAGGACATCGTTGATGTCTCCGTGGACGGCGGCCGGCCATTTCCCAGCGCGAACCTAGTCGCAAATCCCGTGAAGATCCCAATCACAACGGCTGACACGAGCGCGCCTTTGTATAACTCGGGGCCGGACATTTCGAGTATCGGCACCGACGGCGTGAGCGTCGATTTCGTTGTAGACCTAACAGAAGCAGGCAAGGTGTGGTACGTGGTTGACTTGTTCGCGAACGCGGACCCGACGCCGGGGAAGGTCAAAATGGGCGTCTCCGCGACTGGCGGCGCCGTCGCCGCCGCCGGGAGCTTTGTTGCCGGCGCGGGCGTTACTGTTACAGGCTCAATCGCGAACCAAGCTTTAAAATCCGAGACCGCGTACTACGTCCACGTCGCCGCGCAGGATGGCGCGACGCCGCCCAACTTAGCCAGCGTCATTGTTTCCGTCGCCTTCACCACGCCGGACACGACGCCTCCTAAATTCGTGGGGCAGTACACCAAAGCCGGCGCCATCTCCGCCGTGGACGCGCAGAGCTTCGACCTCACCGTGGCGCTTAGCGAAGTCGGGGTTACGTACTTCGTGGTGGTTGAGAAAGGCGAATCGTCTGGAATCACCGCGGACGACGTCAGGAACCTGAGGGGCGGTATTGTCGGGGCGGCGCGCACCGTGGTGGCGTGCGGTGCGTTTGAACAAGCCGTCGCGAACACAAACGCCACGGTGACGATCGCGACGGACTTGACCGACACAACGGCGTGTAGCGGTTTCACCGGGATTGGCGACAACGACCCGATCCAAAGCCACTTTCCCGCGCTGGTCTCCGGGGGTGCCTCGATGACCGACGCACCGCAGTGCCAGAAGTGCCCCATCCTCACACCAAACACCGAGTACGACGTGTACATCGTGGCTGAGGATGACGGAGGCCACGCGTTCCCAAGCGCCGCGTACGTCGACGCGGTCAATTTGCAACTCGCCGCGACGAAAGTGTCGACTCCTTTTTTCCCGTCCAGCGCCACCGTGGCGTCCTTGAAAACCGCGGATGACATCGCGCCTGTGTGGGTCGGGTCCCCCAACGCGACTAACTTCTTCGGGGACGGGTTCGACATCGAGGTCGCCTTGAACGAGCCCGGTGTGGTGTTTTACTCCGTGGTCAAGAACGACGCGTGCGCGGTTGACCCGACGAACGCCAAGGTGCTGACCGGGTCAAACGGGTGCGACGACGCGAGCGCGTCCGTGACGCACGGGTCGTTCGCTGTGACAACCGCAAACACCAGGACGTTGCACACGGTTTCAGGCCTGGACTCGGCGCGGGGAAAGGAGAGTTACAAGGTGTGGGTATTCGCGGAGGACAACGAGCCGAGCGGCATGAGTAGTTTGCTTAGCGCAAATACACAAGCGGCGCCTGTGAGCGTAACGGCCGAAACGTTGGATACCCAACCGCCGCTGTTCGATACTAACTACCCGGTCGCGAACAACCCTGTTTCATCCACCGGGAAGGGCGCCTTGACCGTTGAGTTCGACGTCGTCGTGAAACTGGACGAACCAGCCACGGTGTTTTACGTCGCGTTTCCCACTTCCGATTTAAGTGAATCAAACGCGCCGGGGTCAACGCCGCCGTCAGCAGCGAACGTCGCCGCCGGCGTCGACTCGACCGGGACCGCCGCCGCCGTCGCCGGGTCGTTCGCGGTGACGGACACCACCGCCACCACGGACACTGTCACCGCCGTGCTGGACAGCACGTCATACACCGTGTACGTCGTCGCGAAGGACAGCGCGGGCAGCGAGACGAGGGTGACTCGTTCTGGGAGTACGCCTTCGGATAACCTGTCGCCGGTGCACGTCGCCACGGTGACCACGGCGGACGGCACCGCAGTTTTGTTCACCGGCAACCCGTGCGCCACCGACGGCTGCTTATCCAACCTGTACAACCTGGACCACTCCAAGTACCCGTTCATGTCGGACTGTGCGGCGGATGAGTTCACGCTCACCGTGGCCGTGGCGGAGGCGAGCTCTAAAGTACACTACGTCGTCGTGGCGTACGCCGACGCCACGGCGCTCGCGGCGCAGAGCGACCCGACGATGGAAGAAGTGAGTCTCGGCACGGACCCGTACACCCCGACGCTGACAGGCGCGCCCGTTACCCTGATCGCGTCCGGCACGATCCCGTGCACAGACGCAGACACCGAGTACGTAGAGACCGTCACAAGCCTGGGCGGTAACACACTGATGTACCAGGTGTTCGTCACCACGGAGGGCCCGAATGGTAACCTCGGGGACGGCGACGTTTTGAGAACTGTTTTGGAAAACCCCACGAAACTGGCGCCGTGCGTGGCGCCGCAGCTTAGCGACAACACGAACTACTGGTACCAGAAACTCGTGACGTGGCCTAACACCAGTGACGACACTACGTTACAAGCGGATGTGTTCCTCACCTCTGCCGCGGTGGTGTACTACGTGTTGTTGAAGCGCGGATCGGACGCTCCCACGCCGACGCAGATCATTGTCGGACAGGACTCACACGGCGACGCGCCGCCGTGCGCCGACTGCGACTTCGCGGATAACGGTTTGTCCAACACCGCGGGGTCCACGGAGTGCGGTTTCGACGGGGTTCCGATTTTCGATGACGGAAGCGGGTGTACGGTTACCACGTTCACTGGCTTGTCAAGCTCAGACGAGTACGATTTTTACATGGTCACCAAGCACGCGACGGGGTCGCTGGACAGCGACAACACCGGTCCGGACGGGTCTTCTGTTGTCTACGGCGAGTTTTCGCGATCCGTGGTTGGGCCGGTCGCGGCGCGCACCACGGACACCACGGCTCCGTTTTTCGTCGCGTCGTACCCCAAAACAGTCGACGTCACCGGTGTCAGTGCGACGCTAGTTGCGCGTCTAACAGAAACAGGGAAGGTTTGGTGGGTGGTGCTTGACAAAGGAGCCACGGCGCCGTCCGCGGCGCAGGTCAAAGCCGGGACCGATTCCGCAGGCGTCGCCGTTACGAAAACGTCCTTCGCGGGGGTAAGTGCCGTGACGAGCGGGGAGACCGACATTTTGGTACCACTGTCAGGGCTGACATCAAAGAAGACGTACGACGTGTACCTACTCGCCAAGGATGACGACACCGCGCCGTACGGAGGGAACGACCAACCAACCGTGACTAAAAAGGAAATCACGGCGGCGTCTGTCGATGCGAGTCTGAGTGGAATTTCCGTGAAAACCGTCGTCGGAACGCAAACCACGACACACACGATCCAGCCCGTGTTCGCCAGCACGATTTTCGAATACAGAACCTTCGTCAACGTCACCACGTCAAGTGTCATGATAACCCTCACCGCGAATGACACGCAGAGCGATGGGCTCATTACCGTCAACGGAACGCAACGAGCCGCACCGTTTGTCGCGCCGGTCGGCGTCGGGAAAAACGTTTTCGTAATTCGGGTAACCGCCGGCGACGGGCTCGCAGTGTCAACCTACCAATACACAATCACCAGAGCATTCGACGATACCGTGCGCAACGCCTCACTTGCCGTGCTTGACGTGACAATGGACGACGGCGTGGTGCTGAACAGCACGGACTTGGGCGGCGCGCGGTGGCCGTTTTGCGTCAAGGGGTGTGACCAAAATTCGCGCGCGCGGTGTTCCGTCGTGAACCCGGAGTGCGTGATGGACTCTTTGGTGACGAAGTACGTCGCCAGCGTGCCGCAGCGCATCGGCACGATATCGATCGCGGCTACTGCGTTCCGAGCCAGCTCAGGGGCGACTGTGAAGATCTTCGTCAAGGGGGGCGTCAGTTCCACCGGCGCCGTTTTGAACGACGCGTCGCGGAGCGTGAGTTTAGCGTCGCTGAAAGAAACGGGCGGCGGCGTCATAACCCTGGTCGTGACCGCTGGCGACAGGGTAACTAAAAAGACGTACACCATTACCGTGGACCGGTACGGCCCGGGGGTTTACGGCGAGGGGTACGCCCCACCAAGTGCGGGCGGGTCTTTCGCAACGCACGACGCCTTCACCACGCGCGCCGGCGCCGACCCCACGGTTCGCGACCTCACCGTCATCCCGAAATTGGACTCATCGCCGCCGACGTTTCTGGCGTCCTACCCTCAAGTCACCGCGGGCGCTGTGGCTGGGACGCTTGATTTGGTCGTGCAGCTCAGCGAGCCGGGGGTGGTGTACTACGTCGTGCTTCCGGACGCGGCGCGGGCGCCGACGGCGCGGGAGGTGAAGGAAGCGGGCGTCTTGCGCGCCGACGCACTCGCGGTTGGTACGATTTCGGATATCAAATCCCTGACACGAGAAACCTCGTTGTCCGTAACTACCGGCCTAGCCGCAACCACGGTGTACGACGTGTGGCTCGTCGCGGAGGATGACGCGAAGGATTACGACCTGGAGGCGAAACCCAACCTGCAACTCGCGCCAGTGAGACTCAACGTGACCACGCTTTAGTTTTTATTTGAGTTATTTTTTGTCGACTCGATTCGTGAATTTCGACGTCCCTGCCACCTGGCATTCTTCATCTCAATCCCCGCCGCGCGTGCGCGATGGCTTCGGGGGAGCGGTTCGCCGGGGAGGGTGTGTTTTCGCGTTTCCTGAAGCAAAAGGGGGGGCTTGCGAACATATTCATGGCGACGTTTTGCTGTGCCCTCTCCGTGCGTCTGTTGCAGCAGCGCAAGGAACACGACGATCGGGTCGAGACGATGGAAATCGCGTTCGCGGCGGAGCGCGATGGGCTTACGTTGCAGATCGAGGAGTTGACAGGGCGCAAGGGGTGGTTTGGCGGTGGGAAAAGCACAGCAGGTGTGGTGGCGAGGTCGTTTACCACACAAGAAAACGCAGACACCAAAGCAACCCCGAAACCGGTGTCCGCCGGTGACAAGAAAGCAGCCGCGAAGGGTGGAATATTCATCTGACCACAGTGAAAGAATAGCGCGGAAACATTGATTCGCGCCGAGTGCCGCAACGTGTCCTGCGTTTGTTTGTGGGGCGGGGGGCGGGTCGACGCGCTGAAATTCCCTGGAATCAAAACACTATCACCCGGTATTTTCAAAGTCTCGTACGATTCAGGTTTCAAACTGATCCACCCAGGGGCAGCCGTTTGCGATCGCCCACTGCAGCATATCGAGGTGTCCGTCCTTCTTTGCGTTATCGCACGTCCGCCCGTCCCACGGACAGCCGTTCGCGCGCGCCCACTGAAGCACCTCGAGGTGTCCATGCACCGCCGCCGCTCCGCACGTCCTCTCGTTCCACGGGCAGCCGTTCGCGCGCGCCCACTGCAGCACCTCGAGGTGCCCGCCCGTCGCCGCGTACTTGCACGTCGACTCGTGCCACGGGCATCCGTTCTCGCGCGCCCACTGCAACACCTCGAGATGTCCGCTCTCTGCCGCGTACTCGCACATCCTTTCGCTCCATGGGAAGTCATTAGCGCGCAACCACTTCAGTATTTCGAGTTGTCCTTCCTGCGCCGTGAAGGTGCACAAGCAAGCAGTATTCGTGTTGAGGGAGTCGAGTTCCTGGTCACTTCGTTTAGTCAGGACACCTCGCTGATGCAAGAGCTGCAGCCCGCTTAAGTCTCCGAACTCTATGGTTTTCCCGACTCATGTCCCGGCTCCCAGTTCGTACACTTTACGCCCCGTCGCCGCCACCGCATCGCGCATCTCACGACTCACCGCTCGGAGCCGTGCGAGATCGGAGTGATCGGGCAGATTGCGCGAACTGAGGACGTGCGTGATGAGGACGTGGACGGGCAGAACCGCGAAGGCGTCGCCAACGTCGCGCTGGAGCGTGATGTTACTAAAGTCAAGAGTGTTGGGGTTGGAGGTCGGCATGGTGCGTCGTTGCGCAGGCTTGAGTGACGGGAGCAATCGTTGCTTCTGAGGAAAGCGTTACACAACTACTTGTACGCCTCTCAAAATCGTAGCTTTCGGGTTTCGTTCGTCGCCCAGGCAGCCAGGGAGAGAGCTTTACTTCGCCCTCTCACTCCTCGACCGCGCGCCTACTCC
>Ga0307488_10000878_pt1 | contig 24990 bp, 30 predicted proteins | sample SB02metaG_FD_202248 | JGI IMG/M metagenome (GOLD analysis project Ga0307488, IMG submission 202248) | Sea-ice brine microbial communities from Beaufort Sea near Barrow, Alaska, United States - SB 0.2 | ecosystem: Environmental > Aquatic > Marine > Coastal | place: USA: Alaska | collected... | reverse complement strand
CCTGCCTAACTTGCTTTTGAACTCCCTCTTTCCAATCATCTCCGTGTACCACATAATCTGGTTTCAGTTCTTCTATGTTAGGTATATAATCTAATGTTTCTTGTGGTATAACTTTACTTACTCCGACTATATTCTCTACAACTATTTTTCTTTCTTCGTAACTTAAAGCAGGTAGTCTTTTATAACTAGCTATAGCAGAATCAGTAAGTAACCCAACTACAACATCTCCATATTTTTTGGCTTCCTTTATTATATTGAGATGTCCGTGGTGAATTAAATCAGCACACATTCCAACGTAAACTATTTTATTCATTAGTAAAGTACCATTTCCAAATATTATTTTTTAAATAGTTTTTTAATTCATCATTTATTTCCGAAAGCTCAAATGACCTATTAGTTATCCCTAAATTTCCATCCGTACCTTTTTTACTTTTATCATATATAAGAGTCCTTTCTGTAGTATTATCATACATCTTACTTACCGCTCTAGGATTGTGAATTGTATATTGAGTATATCTATTCTCATCTAAATATTTTATCGCAGAAACAGTAGTACAATTATCTTCATCTACCAATCCTCTACCATCTTCTGCAACATAAATTCTATTTTTGTCTAATTTTGATAACACATCATTAGGCAATTCTCTATTATAAATTCTATTTAAGACTGTATTTTTAAAATCAAGACACGATATTAAATCTTTCTCTACTTTTTTATTTGTGATATTATCTGTAATACTAACCCATGCCAACCAAGAATCCGGCGGCGATTGTAATATATCAATTCCTTCTGGTTCCCCATGATCTGCAAATAACCAGAATAAAGAATTTTCTTCTTCAAAATCAATTTTTTTAATTATATCTTTAAATAAAGAAAAAATATCATTGTGTTTACCTCTTTCTGTATCATGATAATGATTATATTTCAAACATATGAAATGATTTTCATCATTGGGAAGCGATTGCATTTTTGAAATAAATCCTTCTTCATCTGCTCCCTCATTATAATTATAAAATTTAAATTCTCTAAATCTACCACAGATATCATCTGGTAAAAGTTTACAATCGTTTAAACCAGGAACAGTATTTGAATCGGTATACATGGGCCAACAATTAGGAATTGAATTATCATCACCTCTAGTATTTGGCATTGAATGGATGTGTATCTTCCAATCATCAGGTAAATCCTTAAAAACAATTTTTTTATCCCATATTTCCTTATCTTCATTAGACAATCTTGCATAAGTGTGAGAGTGTCCTATACCTGAAGTACGCATCTCCGATGGTGTTACTCCTGAAAACATTGAAGTGAGGGTTAAGCCAGTACAAGAATTTGTTAAATAATCAGAATAATGTAGGTTTTTTGATTTGAATAAATTTTCCATCTGTGGGTGTCTTGGAAATGTATCAAATAGTATACAATAAATCTTCATTAATCTATTCTCCTCTCTAAATAATGGTCTTGTACATTCGTATGACCAACGTGTAATATTATTTCATTACCACAACCTATGTGACCACTACCCACTCCCCATTGAATTGGCATTGAATATGGATTTATACCAGACTCCCAAGCAGCTCTACTCATATGTAACGGTGCTCTTACGTTTGGATGTTTATCAGACATTTGTAATTTTAATTCTTCCAAATATTTTCTAGCTCTATCATTTTTAGTATTAAAACTAGTCCACCACAAATCATAAGTTAAAAGATTTCCTTTACTTTCATCTTCATCCAAATAGTAATCACCATTGTTTCCGCGAGTGTGAATACCATCAACCTTTACCAGTTGTCTTTCATTAGTTGGAACACAAACTCCGAACTTTTCAGTAATTGGCAATAAAGTTTTTACTTCATCAGATGTAAACATTAAATCTGAATCCATTGATATTACAATATCAGCTTTTGATTCAAGTAAACCACAAACCTCATAATAATCACAGCAAAACCAACCCCAATACGGATGAGTTTTAGAAAAAGGGCTATCTTTTTCTATGTCTACAACTCTAACTTCAATATCACCATAGTCATCTCCTATTTCAGGACAATCAGTATACAATGTAAGCTTAGCGTCAGAAAAGTATTCTTTTACAGATAAATATGTTGGGTCTAGTCTACCCATCCCATTGAATTTTAAATTATTATTATTATTTCTATTAGAGCCAAACTCTGCAAATATTATTTCCAATTCCATTTGTAACTTCCCTATTTTATATATATAAATATATACAAATATTCCTTAATACAATATTTTTTTAATATTTTCAAATATTTTCTTACTTTTTATTAAGCTCATACACTTACCATCATATGGACAAGGAAATTGATCGTGACAGCTCAAGCAATCTAATTCTTTTCTTACAAACTTTTTACCAAGACCAAGTAAATCTGTTTCTTGATATGGGCTAGGCCCGTAAAAAACGACAATACTCTTCTTAAATGTAATCGCTAAATGTAAAGCCATTGTATCACCTGTAACAACTATTTTAGATAAGTTTACCAAAAAGCAAAATTCTTCAATAGTATATTTATTTGTCGTATTAATAATGTTATCAGATTCGTATTCATTTGACAGTTTAGTATTTCTTTCTATTTCATCTTTACCACCAGCTAGTATTATCTTATTATTTGAATCATGTAACAAATCACCAATCAATTCTCTGTAACCATCATATGTCCATTTCTTATGTGGAAAAGCAGGACCACATCCTGTGTTTAGTATAATTAAATTATCATCTGATACAATATTATTTTCTTCATAAAATTTAGATTGAAATTGTTTATATTTAAATTCATCTAAGCTAACAAACATTCTCTCATCGTCAAATTTTAGTTCAGAAGCCTCGAATATCATTTGTTGATAAGTCTTTGTATTCTTCTGTTTAGCTCCCCAATTATCTAAACAAATATCGTAGTGATATTTAGTTCCATCGTTTAGAGGAAAGGGGTGACCATCTACTGATAAACCATAACCTCTCTTATCATCTGAATTAAATAATGTAATCATAGATGTTGCTTTTGAATCTTTGTCTAAATTTATTATCGTATCAAACTCTTGACATTGCAATGCCCTTACAGTCTCATCGTTGTATGAAAGCACCTCATCGATGAATTTATTGCCCTTTAAGAAAAAAATAGATTCAGATTGGGTTAACCAAATTAACTTACAGCCTGGATACTTCTTTTTTATTCCCTCTGCTAATGGTGTACATCTTATAACATCACCCAGAGCATCTAGTTTTATCAGTAATATTCTATGTGAGTATTCCTCATAGTAAGGGCTACTACTATCCCAACAATCATGCTTTCTATCTACCCAATAATATTCACAAGGCCTATCGCCTTTGAATTTTTTACACGAGCCAGTCTTTGAAATCATTTAAAAAACCCTCTACTGAATAGTCTGTCATTGGATGTTCTAAAATACCTGGAAATAAATTATAACCAGCAGTAACAATATGACCACCAGCTGCCCAAGATTGTACTATGTCTCTCTCCATCCTTATACTACCAACTATAATTTCAGAATCTATATTATTCTTATCAAAATTATTTCTTACGTTTGTAAGAACCTTTAATGGATCTCCACCATAATCTAATAACCTATTATAAAATAGTGAAACATATCTAGCACCAGCCAAAGCTGCTAACTCTAATTGAGCTTCTGTAAAACAACAAGTTACATTTACATCTATATTATCATGTGACAACTTATTCACCACCTCAAGTTCTTTGTAACCAACAGGTATTTTAATATTTAAGTTATCATAATTAAGAGACTCATATATTTCAATTGCTTGTTTATACATAGCGTCTGGTTTTTCTGCAAATACCTCAACACTTAATGGTACTTCACCATACTCTTTACATATTTCTACAATTTTACTGATGTGTTTTGTAAAATCTGATTTTGGTTCTTTTGACATCAACGATGGATTAGTTGTTACACCACTAACAAAACCCTTTTGTAATGTCTCTTCTATGTGTTCTAAATTTGCTGTATCAATGAAAAATTTCATAATTACTCCTTGTCTTCTATGAATTTATAACTGTGACCATCTTCTACTAAATGTGAATCTCCATCATCATCTTTAGTAGAAGCTTCTATTATTACTGTGTCCTCTAATGCCATTCTCATATGCATTAAACCTGGTTTTATGTGAAATACATCACCTTTTTGTAGTATGATAGATTTGTTTTTAGCTCTTCCAACTCTTAGACCAACTTTTAACAAACCTGAATCGATATAGTATGATTCAACTTTTTTTACGTGATATTCTAAACTACTCTGTGAACCTTTTCTCATAAAAATCTTTTTTACACTATAATCATCTGTTTCAAATAGCGTATCCATATGTCCCCAATACTTATCAATACTTTTTATTGGTTTCTCTATCGGTGGAATATCTGTTATCCCATATTCAATTTCTTTATTGTCCATAATAACTATTTTCTCCGTGTTTTCTAAAAAAGTGTTTGTCAATTAAATTGGTATCCATTTTAACATCGGTAAGTATACAAGTACGATAAGCTAACTTTGCTATGTGTTCTAAAACTATAGCATTTTCTACAGCATCTTCTATAGACTCACCCCATACTACTGGCCCGTGACTTGGTAGAAGAGCAGCTTTCATATGTAATGGATTTATCTTATTTTCTTTAAAAAAGTTCACTATAGACTTACCACTATTCTTTTCAAAGTCATTGTCTATTTCATTTTTGGTTAAATCATTTACTACTGGAATTTCACCATAAAAGTAATCAGAGTGTGTTGTTCCCACACAAGGTATTGGTAGTTTAGATTGTGAAAATATAGTAGCATATTCAGAGTGAGTATGTACTACGCTCGTAACACCATCAAATCCTTTGTATATTTCTAAATGTATGTTTGTATCCACCGATGGTTTGTATGTAGAAGTAGATTCAATATCATCTAAGTTGTGAAACGTAACTAACTTTTCTATCGTTAAATCATCAATAGAAACTCCTGATGGTGTTATTGTATACCAGTTATTATCCCTAATACTAACATTTCCCCAAGAACCAATTACTAATCCACTCTCACATATTTTTTTGTATGCTTCGTATACATTCATTATAGTGTCTCCAAATATGGTTTTAATTCTTCTCTTTCAGGACAAACAGTTCCATGCTTTTGTACAGATAAACCAGCCCAACAATTACTAATATATAGTGATTTATTAGGAGATTCTTTCCAATTCATTAACGACAAACAAGAAATAAAACTATCTCCAGCCCCACACGGGTCTACCTCTTCAATTTCTATTATATCTTTGTGATAATCATTATCAGCTGTAAACAGAGTAGAGCCACCTGTACCACTTGTAACACAGATATCGCAGTCAAATATCTTAGTCAAATCCCCTACTGACTGAGTTTCATTCAAATTAAACTCAGCTTCTAATTTGTTCATAACAATCAAATCTGCACCTTTGAAGTTTATGTGATTGGAGGTTAAACCTCTCCCATAATCTGATATCTGTGAACTGACGATCGTAGGAATCTCTGTTTTATTCAATACCGGCATTAATTTATTTAAGAACTCTTTCGTAAACAAGCCGTGTCTATAATCTATTAACATTATAACATCAAAGTCTTCGTTTAAAAGCTTTTTGGTGTTATCAATCATTTCTTTAATAGAGCTTTTCTTTATAGCTTTATTATCAATGACATTTATTTGTAAATGTTTATAATTAGAGCCACCTCTTTCTATCCAAAATCTCTCTTTGACAGTATTTTTCCTATCACTTTCGATTACACTATGGAATTTAATTCCCTCAATACTTTCGTAAGTTTTTCTATATTCATCGTCACCAAGCAAAGTTAGAAAAGTTATATCAGCACCAAGCTCTTTTAAATTATTAACCACATTTCCAGTACCACCAAGTGTGTGTTCTTTCTTTGTAAATTTAGCTTTTAATGTAGGCGTTTCTAACGATAAACCTATAGCCTTAGCGTAAGTCCAAACATCTAAAATAACATCACCTATTACAAGCACTTTCTTATTATTAATCATTCTGTTTTATTTTCTCTATAACATTTGTAGTAGATTTATCTGTTACTATTGGAAATATTTTTATAATTGTGTTGTCATCTATATCATCCCTTTCTTTTATCTCATCTACAGTAAATTCACCACCTCTAACTATGACATCTGGATTAATACTATCTCTAATATTTTTTGGATTTACGTCATCAAAAACAATAACTTCATCAACACAGTCAATAGCTTGTATAATCGCTTTTCTATCATTTTCAGAATTTATTGGTCTGTTATTACCTTTTATTTTTTTAATAGAATCATCTGAGTTTATAGCAACAATTAATTTATCACCAAATGTTTTAGCGAATTTAAGCAAGCCTATATGTCCTGTGTGTAAAATATCAAAGCACCCATTTGTAAAAACAATTTTATTAGGTTTTTGTTCTGATATTTTCTCTACTCTCCTTACATGCCTACCCTCTCCAAATGGTGTCGATAGCCAAGAATTTACTATTTGTAAAGACTCTTTCTCAGTCGTTATCCAAGATCCAAGACAAATGACATTTGAATCATTGTGTTCTCTAGTTAATGGTGCTGTTTCTAAATTATGAACTAATGAACCTCTAACATTTTTAAATCTATTAACAGCTATGCTCATACCCACGCCCGTGCCACATATCAATATACCAAATTCAGCGTCTTTTTTGTCAACTATACTTCCAAGCTGATAAGCATAATCAGTATAGTCTACACTATTAATATTATTAGGTCCTAAATCTATACAACGATAACCATTACTTTTTAAATGTTCGTATAATACTTTCTTTAACTCTACACCATTGTGGTCAGCTGCTAATACTAATGTCTTCATTATATTTCCTCAATTCTTTTTGTTCTATCACATATCAGTAAATCGTAAAACGGTTTTTCTCCAGCACTTAGTTCATGATACTTAGCACCCCATTTATCCAATTGTTTTTTTGTCAATTCATAATAATCGTTACCAGAAGTAGAACCTCTAGCAGTCCAATATTTGATATAGTTATCATCATACAACTTATTTATTTTTTCTATATTTTCAAGCCACGGTTTAGCATTTTCATATTTACTATCTGTGACTTGAGTACATATTGTATTGTCTATGTCAACATATATAACTTTTTTATCCAATGTACAACTCCTCGTATACTCTTTTCATCCAGTAAGTTCTGTCTCTACCCATATCGCTTGGTGGTATAGCATTAAATTGGTATACCCAGCCTGAGTTATATAGGTTGGTTAAGCTATCCTCCCAATAACAATTAGGATGATAAAAAAATAGTTGTTTCCGTATCATATCCATCATACCAAATTGTCTTGGTAATAAATTTAGCTCCACATCAAATTCTTTTCTCATACAATTCATTAATGTTATGTCACTTCCTGTTAATAAAATATCATAGGATTTGATAATCTTTTCTTTGTTTGTTTCATAGAAACTAAATACTTTGCTTAAGAACTCCTTATGAGTTTTGTTAATAATAACAAAGCCCGTTTGAAAAAACTCAAATGTTGGTATGCAAAATTCTTTATCGAAGAACATTTTAGAATAACCATTTATAGCTCTATTTATCCACTCAAAATCACCATCAGTTAATACACTAGTAAACTTACCATCTGTCATTTCAAAGAAGTTAGGGCAATCAGGATGAACTACTGAATCAGCATCGACTACCAATACTTGATCGTATTCTATTTCATTGTGTTCTAATATATTCAACACTTGCCATCTTTGCCAGGTTATTAACATCTCAGATTCAGGACAAAGTAAGTCTGACATAATATAAACTTCATGACCATTCTTCTTAGCCCAAGCTTTCCAAGAGTTTATCCCATACTCATAACCTTGATGTCGGTTTGAATGACCAATGCTTGATTCGCCAGTTAAATTCTTTTCTCTTTTTATGTAAGGTATAAAAATTATATTCTTCATTTCTTTCCTACGTGAGCATTAGTACTTCTATAAAAATATTCATTGTCTCTTGAATCACCTTCGATGTAATTAAACTTTAAATTGTTTTTCCAAGCACAATAATTAAAACTTAGTTGGTCTCTTTTACTATTATATTTTATTTCTTTCCACCAATCTTCCATTGTTTCTATACAATCCTTTTCATTGTGCCTTCTTAAAATAACCATTCCGGTAATTAATCCATTGTGTTCTGGATAACCCAATTTAGCATACTTATCAAACTGATTAACAATCAGTTTTGGATTGTCTTTATAATTTAACATACCTCTTCCAGGTGTAAGCTCCATATTCTTAGAACCCAAATCAAGTATAGTTTGTGCTTCTTTATAAGCACAATCTCTTGCATCTAATTTATTGTTATTGTGACTAAAGAAAGCAACATTGGAATCACTCAGATATTTATCGATTAACTCATCTAAGTTTCCTTTCACATCCATATTACCATCTATAAAAACACTATACTCGTAGTCTTGTAAATATCTATGTGGTAGTACCTTAAACCTTTTAGCATTTCTATTGTTATCTTCATACAATGATATGCTATTATTCTCACTAAAACATTCCCATTCCCACCCATCCGAGCTTTGTTTTGTAATTTTATCGTACCCACCAAATACAGAAGTGTAAATTATACGCTTTGACATATTATCCCCTCGTAATCTTTTAGTACTTTAAATTGTGTTGTTGGAAAATATGTATCTTTTAACTGACCTATCTTCTTCAGAACTTTTAATTGTCCTCTTTCAACATACTCATCAATTGCCTGTTTTAGTTCAGGAAATAATCCATAGTCATCAAAAGCAATTATTGTTCCTTTACCAAATTTTAAGGAATTGTCTATATCACTTTTTATATGAGCATAGTCGTGAACACAATCTATAAATACAATATCCATACGATCAAAGTTCCAAGGTTGATTATATACATCCATAACAACATACTCTATATTATCACTATTGCTGTTCAATTTCTTTGATTGTTCGTGTCTTTCATAAAGATTATCAAGAGCTACAACCTTTCCAAATAAGTAACTTAACATTCCTGTACTATGACCTAAAGAAGAACCAACTTCTAAGATAGACATATTTTTATATTTATCTTCATCAAAGAACTCTATGAAATCAGCCTTAAATTTTAAACTGGTAGTAGTTTTTGATTCTGTCTTATCAGGTAAACTTTTTAGTAAATTTCTTACCTTATCATTTACTAAGTATTTTTCACCACGAATAAAATTGTGTGAAATAGGAAATTGTCTTTGGACTGTATAAACATCTGAGTATCGAGTTACCAATTGTGTAGTACCACATTGATTTCCAACATTATACTTAGCCTTATGCTTAATATAAAGTTGTATCCTAACTGGCATATGTCTCATATCCAATGCTCTATTAATATTATTAAATGATGTTTGTTCAATTGGCCTCTCTGTCCAATAAAAATGTTTTAGATTTGAATCTATAACATCTAACATTGATTTATCCATAGTATAATCATATCTATCTGATAATAACAAACAACCAAATTCTTCATCACCTATGTATTCGTTTATAATCTTATCGCCTAATTGTTTTTCCTCGTCACTAAAGTATAGCTCAGGAGCAGAGTCTTTACATTCATCTTCTTCAAACTGCCAGAATCGTAACATCTGTTCTAACATTGGAATATTTGGATTATCTTTATTATATACTCTATAGTGATCGTGAAATATCTCACCACCTATACTATCTGCAAACCCATCTACATATGGATTATTCTGAAATATATTAACCCCATTTTCAAATGGATTTTTCCAACTACCCCACTCATCTTCAATGTCACCACATATTTTTTCTTGTAGTTTAGCAGATGGTACATACACTTTACAATCGGGATACTTTTTTTTAAGTAGTCTTGGCATAGCTGATATGACTCCCCAATCACCTAAACCTAAACACATTCTCATAATTGTGAACACCCCAGCTTCTAAATATTCATCAGTTATTCTTAAACCTTCAGCTTCTTCAAAACCTAATACCTCAACTTCTCCTGCGCTATATAGTAAATCATCGACAATTCTAAAAAATACCATTGGTTCTGTCATATTGACCTCACATTCATTTCTTTACTAAAATTTTCATTGTAAAACATATTCTGTTTCTCTTGCCTTTCTATTGTTTTTGGATGATATAAACTCAACTCTTCGTGTGGTGGTAGGTGAGCATATGTCTTACAACCTTTGATGTATTCATGTAATGGTCTTGTCCATCTAATACTCTCATCTCTTCTAAATACTCTTGCTTGGTAATCAGGATAGTTTACCCAACCCTTTTCTGAGACTTTCCAACCCCACCTATCAATGTGCCTCTGTTCCATATTTTCAATAGTATTTACTCTTGGAATCCATATCAAATCAACACCCTCATTCATTTCTATAATCTCTTTAAGTTGTTGAAGTAGTATCTCATTTGGATATTCATCAGCATCTATGTGAAAGATATAATCACCTGTTGAGTTTTCTATAACTGAGTTCTTTTGATCTGAAAAGTTACCATCAAGTTTTCGTTGATAAACTTTAAACATCTTCGCATGTGCATATTGCTGAGTCCAACTATCTAATACAAACCTAACTCCAGCATCATCACCATCGACACAAATAACTATCTCATCTTCTTTATCTGTTTTATGGATTAGTATATCTAATAACTTATTTAACTCATCAGCTTCGTTGTGTACTGTAATGCCATAACTAATTTTCATTCTTTATCTCTTTTACAAACTGAGTAGGTAATTTTAAATCTTCTAAGAACACAGAACTCTTTTTAGCTTTATCTAAACTATAGGTTCTGTAAATACCATGCCTTTTTATTAGAGTTTTCATCTTCGCGTAGGTTTGTTTTGCAGTACCATCTAACACGACTCTGTATATTTTCTTATCACCATCTACCACTTCTGTAGTTCCAGCAGATTCTAATATCTTTTTGATTTCTGTATTGGTTGATTTATTAGATACTTCCAATTGTATTCCGTGAACTAAACCTTTTAGCTTTGGTTCTAATACAAGTATGGTTCTACGGAGCCGGCTGCCCTCTTTGTTCTGATATACAAATGATACGATATCACCAGCACTAACTTTATTCCAACTGTATGGTAACTTAGCCATTATCTTTTACAATCCCCATAGCCTTGCAAGCATCCATAAATTCAAACTGACCAAACTTTTGAGCATTCTCAACATCTAATCTTCTTTCATGTCCATCAAAGTCTTTACGTTTATCTTCAGGTATATCTACCACATCAGCATAATACCAATTCCAATTACTAACCTCTCCTTCAGGATATATTATACCCTTTTCACCCATATTAATTACAGATGGAAACCAAACTATTCCCCTCTCATTATCAAATATCTTTAAATCATTCATCAACTGACTATGACTTTCTGTATATTCTTCCAGCTTTTCACTATCGAAAGCCAAATATGTATTAGATGTCATACCACATTGAAAACATATAAATGATTCAAATGGTTTCTCTTCTATTGTTGTTTGTTCTACGAAACAATTGTGATGTAGATCCTTACACAAAGGACAATCTGTTCTTAATTCCATATTAAACCTTTTTTAGTTTAGGTAGTTTCATTTCAGTTGGTTTAGTCTGTGATACTTTTTTAAGCTTTGGCAACTTTAGATTAACCGCTTGTGGTTGTTGTTCAAACTTAGGCAAGTACTTCTCTAATATTTTAGTGAACTCTGCATTCATTCTACCCATAGTAAAATGAACTCTATTGTGCATAGCTTGTCTTTTAGCTTTCATAGTGTAATCTCTATTCTTCTTAAAAACATCCATCATTACCTGAGAAGCGTATTGGTAATTTACAGTAAACCATTGAGCACCATCAACTAACATATCTGCTGGAAGAGCTGATTTGGCAACCTTTGTTAAATTTCCAGGCAGTAAAACTGAATTATTTTTATTAAGAAAATCTTTGTGACCACTCCAATCAGGAGCAATTACTATCTTTTCTGATACACTAGCTTCTAATAAAGGACGACCAAATCCTTCTCCGTGAGTTAACGATATATGAGCTTTTACTTTAGGATGATTGTACATACCATTCATTTCATCATCAGTTAAATCACCATGTAGAAAGTAAACAGGAGGTAAAGTACCCTTAACTGAATTTTTAACTTCTTCTATCTTCGCTTTGATTTCATTTCTATCTATGATAGAGAAAGTAGCACCACTTGTTTTCATTAGAAGTGCTGGTGGATTTGGTTTATTCTTAAAGGTTTCTAAGAAAGTCTTTAATAACATACCTGTATCTTTTCTATCTTCGCCTAAGTTACCTTGCAACCAATGGCCTGTATATAAGAATAGAAACTTCTCTTTAATAGTATCTATTTCAGCTTTTATATCAGCTGGAATTTGATTTGTTTTCTTATAAATGCTTGTATCTAAACCTTCAAATAAAACTTCAATTGGTTTATTTAATTTTAACTCACCGCTTTTTTCTTTTGTTTGTTCATTTATTTCCTCATAGGTTACCCTTTGAAATATTTCTTTTACAAATTTAGACGGAACAATGTTCAAATCCATCTTATTCATACCTTGAATCCATTCTGCTTTTGGTGCAGTATTTTCAATACCAGCAGTTATACCAATATTGTATTTAGCTATTGGTGTAAATTCATTAGGTACACTAATTTGAATATGTATTTCAGGTTGTCTTTGTAAAGTGTTTTCGTATATAATTCTATCAAGTACTATTTTATCATTTGGATTTTTATCATCCAATGCATTCATTGGACAATTTCCCCACTTCATTGAATTTATTTTTATATCAAATTTGTCCATAGACACAATACTTCTGACTAAATCTCTAGCATGCGAACCATATCCACTTCTAGTAGCAACAGGTCCTGTGATTAATATTAGTGGTTTCATTCTAACTCCTATCCTTTAAAAATTGTAAAACGTTTACGTGGTGTCCATTTTTCAAATGCTGTATCCATATGACTTACAAAGTTATTGGACATAGCAGTTGCTGACATCATAGCATCATCACCCATAACAAATTCATGACCTAACTTACCACACTCTTTTCTTTTATCATCACCCATATCATACCACTCCTTCAGAGCATCAGCAAAATCTTCTGCTCGAGGCCTATCGTCATAGATATAAGGTGTTGGTATTGAACCCTGTAAACTTCGGTTGGAAGGCCAAACTGGTTTACACCACTCACCCCAAGTTAAATCTTCGTTGTCTTTCCACTTTCTATCATCGTGCAATGACTCAACCCAACTATAATCTTTATCAGTTAGCAGCTTATCTTTGTATTTAAAACCTGCTTGGTCTTGTAATCCACCAGTAACAGTAACTGATATTGGTGTACCACACATTAGAGCCTCACAAGTTGTCAAACCAAAACCTTCATTGGAAGCCATATTGATTCCCACATCAGCCACATTATACAGATAACAAAGTTCTTTATCATTAAGCTTTTTATGTGAAAATATAACATCATATTCTGGACAAAGTTCTGCAACAACGGCAGGTAAGTCTGTACCATTTTCGTCACGAGGTTGTGTGTGCATTATTAAAGCACATTTATCAGACTGTTCCTTTGGTAACATATCACAGAATTGCTTATAAGCCAATATAATATCACCGGGCAGCTTTCTTCTAATATTTCTATTATTCCAAAATAATACAAAGTCGTATTCTTTACCATTGGTTACATTTCTTCTGAATTGCAACAAGTCTCCCCACTCCTTTGTATTCAATGGAGTAACAGGATAAAAGTTTTTCTCATTTATACCATGAGGTAAATAAGTGTTATCCCAATCATTTCTTGGAGTTATCCGACAAACCTTATCTACAATATTTACAGTTTGCTTAGATATGTTCATAATTAAGTCACAAGACTCATAAAATGGCTCATTCCATCTTGGGTAAGGTAAATCATCCCAGATATTATAATAGAATATTGGAGTGGTTCTTCTTAACTCGTGCTCCATTTGATATAACCAACCCCAAAATCTAGGATCTGTGTAATGAAGAATAGCATCAACTCCCTTTTCCATTTTAATCACAGATTTAATCAAATCAGGATTACCATAACCACTAACAGGATATATTTTAAGATAAGCATCTTCTATACCATAGTCTTTACGAATAGAATCATTCATATCAACAATCTTACCTTCATCAGGATGTTTTATAGCACCACCAATCTGTACCCAATCATAATGTTTCAATGTTCCTAATACAAATTCACGAGACATTGTTCCAACACCAGATGACATTCTTAAATCATCTGACAATAATAAAATCTTTTTCTTAGCCATTTATAAACCTCTTTTTTGTTTTCTTATCTTTTGATTCTAATTTGGATTCAATACTTCCCAATTTAACTTCCATAGCACTTAAAAGGTTTACTATAGAATTCAGTAGACTTTCTAAATTTTGATTCATAATGCACTCCCGCTTGGTTTAAGATTTTGCCATTCGTTTATTTGTTTTCTAAAATCATCGTTATGAACATACAAGTCCATAGAACGATTGATTAGCTTTTGTAATGTAAAGTTATCATCTAAATTACTTATTTTAAACTTCTTGTATAGATTGTCCAATAACTTTACGGATGTTAATTTCAACATAACTTATCCTCCGTATATATGTATATAAGTATATAAGAACTAACTTATTATACAATATTTTTTTTCTTTTTTTACAACTTCTTTTAGTGCACTTTCCGTACCCTTTGATACAATATCTTTTGGTATAAAAGCAACCATCACATCTGTATACTCTGCTATATTTTTATTTCTATCATGATAATGCCATACAGCATATGGTCTACCATACTTATAACTCTCTAAAACACAATGTTGATTGTAGGTGTAATGAACAGGCGGAAACTCTGAATATCTTATATCAAACTCTAAAGCATACTTCTTAGCATACCCATCTGCACCATCTTTTTGTCCACCACTTACTATCTCTAACTCATCGCCATACTTTTGTTTAAGCTTGAATACAAACTCTTGTATTCTTCTTTTGTTTGTATATTTTCTGCTACCTACTATTGCTACTCTCATAGTCATTCCTCTTTTGCCTCTTAACTGGCTTATCTGATGTGCAGAATTTAGCGCATTTATGGAACTCTTCCAATCCTTTCAATACACCTTCGTCACTACTATAAGTATATTGAAATCTAATCCTATTTGAGTTATCATTATCTTTTTCATTAATAATATCATACCACACAAAATCATTTATTTTAAGCTCCTTACCAACTTTTATAGTTGTCTTAAAATGTAAATCTGATTCGTGTTTTAGTAAAAACTTTTTTATATCATTGGATGAAACTTTACCATCTTCATACCACATAATTAAATAAAACTTTATTGAATCTTTGAATATTATATCTAATTTGTCGATGACTTCTTTTTCATAAGGCTTGTTTATAAAATCAGCCAAGTTCATTCTTAAATTTATTTTAACCATTATTTGACTCCCGAATCACAAAACTCTGTTTGATTGAAATCACAATACCTGCAATTTTTCTTAGATGCCACTTTACTATAAGTATGCTCGGTATTATATTCTCCCTTAGAATCAAAACATTCTTCTATGAATTCATTTAGCCTCATAGTTACTTGATTGATTGATGGCTTGCCATTAGCTGGAATAAACTTCTGAACTCTCTTTTGTGGAAAGTCTAAGTTTTCATATAGCTTTCTCTTCACAATAAAGTATTCAACTTCTATCTTATCTAACGGGTGGTTAAATTGTTTTGAGTAGAATTGTTTGTATAGTAATAGCTGGTCACTCTTTAGTTTATCAGCCTTCTGCCATTTGTTCCAACCCATAGTAGATGTTTTGATATCGTAAATCTTAATCACGTCTCTTACTGTATCTTTGATTACTATATCTAAGTAGCCTATAAACTTCATACTATTAGGTAAGTCATAGTCTAAAGCAACTTCAGTACCAATAAGTTCATAACCTTTCTTACTAAAGTATTGAGCTCTTCTCTTCTTTACAAAATCTAATATTAACAATCCATGATCATAGAACTCTACCATATCAGCTTGGGCGCAGAACTCAACACCACCATTCTTCTGCATAGCATTTTCATAATTACGTTTCATTCTTATTCTCAGCATCTCTTCCAATGGTAGAGCCTCAGCTGCCTTTGCTGTATCCTCATACATAACAGTAAGAAATGCTTGTATCACTTCATGCATTGATGTTCCAAATAGAGTATGAATACTTTCTGTAAACTCACGCTTACCTTCTACATATGCTAACTTCCATCTGTAAGGACATTGAGCCCACATTGAATACTGACTATAACTAATTCTACCCATTACTTACCCCATTTACCATTCTTTACAATGGTAGCCATAATACCATAGTTACTCACATCTAAGTAAGCATCTTCCATTGGTTCGTCTTGAACCGCATGTGTTCTGTTACTCATTAGTAAAGTCTTTAATCTTTGTATCTTATCATTCATCCTAAACCATAAGCCAGTAAGTGATAACTTGATATCCTCTTCTGTTAATAGTGGTGAACCAACGGATATATTACCAGGACCATAGTCGTGTTGTTTGCGTAAGAATAATTCATATTGTTCCTTTTGTAATCTACGAAACTCTGCTGTCATCTCAGGCCATTCTACTTCCATTTGTTTTATAACATCAATATTATCGCTCGGCGAGTAAGAACTCACTTCTTTTTTTGTATTTGATTCTTTTATATTACTCATATAATCCTCTTATTCTATGTTTAAATATACACATTTTTAGTGTACAAGTCAAGCTTTTTTATTTCTCTTTTAATTTTTTTGTTTAAATAGTATGTAAAGATATGTTTAGGCTTTCTATTGACAAAGAATATATTTTCATCTCCGTCATTATACCTTCTCTTTAACTCCCTGCCATAAGGTCTTGCTGTTTGATTTAAAGACCTACTGTGGTATTCTTTCCCATCCACCATCAATACCCTACTTTTAGCAGTTTCTCCTAAGTAATTAAAGTTACTAGCTTTGTATATTACTCCCGAATGTCCGTGATGTTGGTCAGCAAAAGAAACTATAACCTCTACATCTGTATTGTGTTTTAACCACTTCATTGACTTAGCTATAAAATAACTTTCTGTATTCTTTGGTGTATCATCAATACAAACCAATCTTCTCAGCTCCATACATCTGCTGGGATTGATAGGATTATATTTTCTAGCAGTTGCCGGCATAGATGGAATACCATATAGCATAGCGCCTATCATTTTTGGTAATCCAAAGTTACCATCGGTATATAAACCGAAGTGGTAGTATGATTGAATACCATTTATGTTTTGTGAGTAGTGATACTTTTCTATGAAACCTTTAACTGCTTTACGAGGAACTTCTTCTACTGTAAAATCCGTAACGGACACTATATAAGTCCTAGCTTCCTAACTTCTTTTTCTTCAACACCATACTTAAACAACACATCAGCTAATTCTGCTTGCCCACCAGCTGATATCTCATACATATCTATAGCATCGCTAGCCTCTTTCATACTACATTGTAGATCTTTAGCTACTATTTCATAAACCCATTTTGGATACTTCATTTTCTTATCTCCTTTGATATATCTCAACCATTCTTTCTTCTTTGGTAAGAAGCTTGTGTAAACTTTATATAAATTCTTTGGCTCCATCGGATACTTCTGAATCTCATTAACCAAATCAATCCACTCAGGCTTCATAGATAGGAATCTATTAACCATATAATTAGACCAAGTCTTTTTATCTTCCTCTGAAATCTCTTCCCAATAATTAGGATTTTGAACTGCTGTTATCTGACCTATGTGGTCGAACAGACTTTTCTTTTTTACCGAAGATTTTTTCCCACCTTTTGTTCCACTCATTTTGAGTTATTCCCCTTCTTAATTTATCACCTTTACCAGCATTATTGTGTTTCTTAATCATTACCTTGAGGCATCAATTTATCTGGAACCTTACCACAATTACCACAGCTATATATCTGAACAGGAATCATAGCTTCTTGTCCTGATGGTGACATTAAAGCAGACAATCTTCTTAGAAAGAAAGCCTGAATGAAAGATGCGTTTCCACAATCATCACACTTTACCATTTCCGTATCATTGATGTCTACTTGAGTTTGTTGTGATTGTCCACCCTTTATTGGTTTCATTGGTTTTGTACTCATTTTATTACTCCTAATATTTCAATTATCATAGCCATAGCATTTATTTCCTTATCAACTACCTGGCCATCTGATAACTGATACTTAGCAATAATCAATATACATTCAGCTATATGTCCTGTAGCATATGAATCAACCTCGTCATACATTAGTTTATATAACTCAGCAAAGTCTGTTACTTGGCTATTAGCCAATAACTTTCTTATGTTTTTGAATGCATCTTTTCTACTTTCTTTTTTGATTATCTCTAACAACTTAATTTTATAATCGTTCTCCACCAATGATTGTTTATCTACAACCAACATACCATCTACGACTTGTCTTTGACAAGAGTTTATAACTCTACGAATATCAGGATAACCAGCATTTACCAACCCAGCTATGTCATCCATTTTAGAAGCGACTTCCTCTTCTTTTAGGATGTTAGTCATATGGATAGCAACATCTTTCTTTGATGGTGGAATCACCTGAAATGATTGACAACGACTTTGTATCGGATCAATAATTCTTTCTACAAAGTTACAGGTGAGTATGAACCTACAATGTTTTGAGAAAGTCTCCATAAGATTACGAAGAGCGGCTTGAGCGTTAGGTGTGATGTAATCACACTCATCTAAGATTATAATCTTATAATCTTTGAACCCCATTGTAGAAGCGAACCCACGAACCTTAGTACGAACTGTATCCACACTATTCTCATCTGAAGCGTTGATGTACATATGGTCACATTCTATGTTATTAACTAATAACTTAGCGAGAGTGGTTTTACCTGTACCGGCTTTTCCGTACAGTAAGAGGTGTGGTAAATCTCCACTCTCAAGGTAAACAGATACTTTACTTTTGAGATGTTCATTCCCAATGTAAGTATCTAAGGATGTAGGCCGGTATTTTTCTACCCATAAACTATGTTCTAATCTTTCCATTTATTATTTTCAACCTCTATTTTTGTTATTGTAACATCGTGTTTGTAATTTTTAGGATATTTCATTACTGGATGTTTCATCACACTATGAAATTTTCTATTCTCTCTTTTATTGCCAAGAAAGTAAATGTATCTATGTTTACTGGATTCCTTCTTCAACCAAAAATCTCTACCGAGAGCTTTGATTAAGTTCTTAGGAGCAGCTGAACCATACTTTGAATATACGCTTCTACTATGCATCCAATCATCATCTTCATTTACTTTTAGTGAGTATGTAGGTGCTAACTGGAAGTCTCCACAACCTTGGTATATCCAATTAGTAGCTTGATAGATAGCACCATCATGACTTTGTTCAGGATCAGCATATGATATTAGAACCTTAATATCTTTTGCATGTTGCTTCATCCATTTGAATGAGGCTGAAATAACATGCGACTCGATATTCTTTCCGTAACCATCATGTATGAATAATCTAGTTAGTTCCAATACATTTTTGTTTTCTATAATCTCCTCCTTAAAAATAGAACCCACAACTCGTCTACCAACTGGAAATCCATAACAAGCTACACCTATCAGTTTCTCTTCAGTTTCATCGAAGAACTGATGAGGGTTGTCTGTCTTGTAGAAAACTCCTAATGGGTATCTACAAGACGACAATCTTCCGCTGTAGTGATTTTTCTCAATCATATCTTTAGCCAATGGTTTGTATATTGGTCTAATAGTTACTCTTGATTTATCTACATACGTTGTTTCCATTACACATCGGTATCCGCGACTAAGTAGTAAGTAGCATCATACTCATCAATCTTAAAATTGATACGAGCTAATCCACCTGAACTAACTTCCAATGTAGCGCTTTCACATTCTTTATTAGCAATCAATACATCTCTGAATAGATTAGCATTAAAAGAAACGTTCTCAATCTTATCATAAGATTCAGTTTCTACAGGAAGAGTAACACGATTAGTATTGATTTCAGCATACCCAATCACAATCTTCACACCTTTATCATCTGTAATGACTGTAAAGTTATCTGTGTCTGCTAAAGCACCTTTACCAGCAATAAATTTGCTCATAAAAGATTTGTCAACTTTAATCTTTACCTCAAAGTCAGGTATAGATTTAAGATTAGGTGGTGAACTTATAACCGATAGGTCTGAAAGCATATAGTTAACATCAGAATTAGTGTCTGATATCTTTAGAGATACTGCTTTATCTCCAGCTTTTGTTAGGTTCATCGATATATTCTCCGACAGAACTGAAAGTAGTTTGATAAGCTGCTCTGTGTTATACACACCTAAGTCAGCCTCATCAAAATTCCAACCTGTCATATGAAGTTCTCCAAGAAGGTTCTTATCACCTGTTATAAATCTAGTAGAAAGTTTATCACCTTTACTGTTAATTACAACCGATGAGCAGTTCCCACCAAGATAGTACTTATCGATAAAACGACTTAATGAATGTTTATTCATTTATTACTCCTTATTTGTTAATATGATATATACATATATATCAAAGTTAATTGTCAAAATCAAAAAAATCTTTCCATTGATGTTTTTTTATTCACAGGCTCATTCCATTTTAGAGATTCATAAAACATCATTATCTTCTTCTCTAACATCTGAGCATACATCTTTTTGTAATCTATGTTTTTCTTAATAAAATCTATTACTTGTGGTGGATCTTCATAGCCTTTATAACCACAGGACAATAATCCCAAATCGTTCTGTTTAAGATATACCCACTTAATCTTTTCAGAGTTACTTATCTTCTCATACTTCTTACCCACCCCAAAGTGTCTTAGTAAATCATTATAAGTTAGAGCAGCTTTGATATGAGCAGGCGCACCTTTGGCAAACTTTGTAAACTTACCCTTCTTACCATTTGTATATTTCTTTAGGTTGTTTATACCTGTTGGCATCGCTATCCTATCGAAGTCCAATAGTTTCATAGATTCTTTGAAGTTTATAATTCTTTCATCTATCTTTTCCTTTGGTACAGTAGCCAGAATATCTTCCAACACACTCTTCAATAACTCACCCATAGCTTTTGGAAAGTTACTACGAACTAAGTCTAAACCCTTTACATGTAGTTTATTTACCTTAACTCCATTGTCATTAATTATCTTCATACCATATCGTTTCTTTACGATAAACAAACCAGACTTAGCTATCAACTCCTGCTTTATCTCAAACCTATGCTTATCTAAGTTTAAGAACTTCTTAGCAAAGTAATCATATGAACCATTCATAAACTTTTGTATCTCATCAGCTACATCTAATATCCTCTTACTCATAAGAGTTTCGCTATCAAAGTCCATAGTAGGAAATCTCTTCTTTACTAATGGAAGAGCTGAATAGAATACTGAATCTGTATCTATATAAATACAATAGTCTTTATCATCACCGAGCTCTTTGTTGTAGAAATGATTACCAATCTTCTTAGTAAACTTAATCAGTTCTTGACCTGTGAGTGTTGTAGCCTCAGCATTATCTAAGTCATAGAACCTAAATACTGGCAAGCCTAATACACCATATAAAGAGTTTAGCACCACCTTCTGAATCAACTGGCGACTTTTGAAGTATGTGTATTTTTCATTGTCACCTTCATCACCAAACTTCTTCATCAGCTTTCTATACTCTACACGAGTATCGAACCACTTTTCTAATAGGGCTGGAATCAATCCTTTCTTATCACTACGATACAGAACACCATTTGAAGATACGGAAACTTTATTGTTTTCAAAGAAATCTTTTAGTTCTGTCTCTGTAAGCTTACCCATCTCCTTATCATCTTGCATAAGAGTATATGTTTTCTTTGTACCTTTCATAAACTCTTCTACATTCCAACCTTTTAGTTTACCCATCTTTGTTTCAGGCGACACATTCAAAGACATAATAACCGATGGATACATAGATGTAATATCTAAATCAAATACCCAATCATGCTTTCCTCTTTGTGGGGATTGTACATAAGCACCGACAAACTTATCATCGTTATTCATCTTTGGTCTTGGTGGTTTATTTGGTGCGACTATACCTAAGTTCTTTAGATAAACTAAGATAGCACCTTCTAAATAACGTGAGGAGAAATACACATCCTCATAGGGAACATGACCTACGTGACACACACCCCTAGCCATATCGATGAAATCTAATTTATCATGCAACCTCTTTACAAGCCTAACATCATGAATGTTATACTCTACAAACTTATCTATATTGTTTTCATATAAGTCATTGAGTGTTCCACTATACTCAACTTTCTTTTCACTAAGTTCATGTTCAGCTACAGCATCTAATCTGTAAGATGATAGCTGGGTATAAGTAAATAATTTATATAGAGCCAAATAATCTAAACAACTAACACCAGCAAACATAAACCTCTTACGATGTTTGTTCCATTTGGTTTCCCTTATAGGCGAAAGTAGATTAGCTATATCAGAACCTACAATCTTACAAGCTCTGTTGTAGATATAAGGCATGTCGAATGAGTCTGAGTTCCAACCTGTAATAATGGTTGGTTTCCAATCTAAGTACTTTAGAAAAAATCTATTTAGTAAATCAAACTCTGTTTCAAAGGATTCTATGGTTACATTATCTTTTGATTCTAAAGTTAGTTTCCTTTTCTCATCTAAGACTAAGCAATAATACTCATCTTCTTCTGAGTTATGAACTGCGATAGCAGTTATCTTATCCTTAGAATCTTCGGGATATGGAAAACCATCAGTTACCTCAACCTCAATATCTATTGTCATAATACGATGACCTGTTGAGAGTTCCTCTGAATCTGCGTAGTTATCTACTAACATACGAGTTTCTGGTGGAACATCCGATTCCCATAAGTTTGGTGTCTCAGGATCAAATCTGTATACTTTCTTTAACTTATCTCCATATAAGGATATATTAGTTCCAGCTCTATCTTTTATGTAAGCATATTTTTTATATGGTAAAGTAAAATAGCCTGTCTTATCATCCCAAATATGAACTGTCTGTGTTTTATTGTCGTAATAAATATTTTGATACATTTAGATTATAAAGTCCCCATTTTCGATACGTTAATATACAACTAAAACCCTATACAAGTCAAGGTTTATTTTTATAAAAAGGGGGAGCATTACACTCCCCCCATATTTTACTATTTAGAAACTAACAGCAAGTCCTAAGTTAAAGTTTCTTGGTGTTCCAAGAAATACTTCGGCGTTATGAGCAGCGTGAACTTTGTCACCATACCCATTGTATTGACTGTTATCAACAGCATCTTGAACGTAAACATTATCTAAAGCGTTGAATAGATGAGCACTTAATGTCATATCTAATCCAGCGATTTCAGGTAATCTGTATGAAAGATGTAAGTCTAATTTAGAATAGCTAGGAGCTTTCCAAACTTGTGACCTATCAACATCATCACCATCAACTTCACGAGAATTTGGTGACCAATCTGAATAGTTGTCATCATACATTTTAAACAAACCTTGTATGTTGAGTCCTTTGATTGGTTTGATGGTTAATCCACCAACATAAGCAGTTTGTGGCATATCACCAACGAAAAGACCATCAAGAGCATAAATGTAGTCTGTGGTTTTTAGACCGATGACTTCATTATTCTCATTGTATTCGTTTTCTTGATAGTTACCTTCAGCATCACCAGCAAACTTCCAAGTTCCTTTACTAAGTGCTAAGTCTAAGTCAACCATATCGTGAAGAGCAACTCTCGCTTCTACTTCAAATCCTGTATGACTTTGGTTTACACCAGTTAGGAAAATAACATCAGTATCACCTGAGTCACCTTGTCCAGTAGTTACTGATTTAGTAAGGTTTCTATCTTTCCATTGAGTATTATACCCATTGACTTTAAGTGCAACTTTATCACTTCCATAATCCCCACCGATTTCAGTACTAAGAAATGTTTCGTTGGTAGGATCAGAAGCAACTGTTCCATCATTATAGATTACATTATCCATAATTGGTGGTTTCTGTACATATCCACCATTTACAAATGCAGACATTCTATCGTCAAGGTTATAAACAGCTCCACCTTTCAACTGAAAAGTTGTAATGGCTTCAGCTGTAACAACTTCATCAGCTATTGAAAAATGGTCTTGATAAGAATATCCTATTGTGGATATACCACCCATACCATAAAGATTTAACTTTTCAGTATCATAGTTACCTTGTAAAAATGAACCAAGCCAATCTACAGTAGTCTCATCGTGATAGGCAATTATATCACCTAACCCAACTTTCTTACCATCAGGAGCATTGTCATCGGAATAATCAACATAGTAATCACCACCTAATAAATCACGAACTTCACGAGCGTGTTCTATATTAGCACTTCTCCAATCAATACCGACTTGAAGTTCTAACTCATCACTAACAACATAGTTAAGCTTTGAAATTAATCCAAGTGTTGATTGTCTGTTGATTGAGTTACGAAGAATACCAGTTGAACGATTTTCATCAGCTGAAAACTCCTCGTCTATGTTATCAGAGTTCTGAGCAATCTCAGAGTTCCAATCCCACATCCAAGGTGAACTAGCATACCAAGAATTACCTTCAACTGCAGGTGTTCTTGAAACACTACCATAAGTTCCTGTTCCACCACCAGATCCACCACTCCAATAAGCTACAGATGAAAGACGAGTCTTATCATTGATAGTTAGAAAATGGTTAAGATTAACTAATGGTTTATGGAAAAAGTTCTCTCTTTCATTTAAGAAATCGGAACTAAACCTATCAGTTGTTTTAGCACCATACATATACCAATATTGTTGGCCTGTGTATGAAGCATCAACTGGAGCTACATTCTGATTGAAAAACCTTCCAGCTTCACTTTCAAACTTCTCACCA
>Ga0307488_10000876_pt1 | contig 25043 bp, 20 predicted proteins | sample SB02metaG_FD_202248 | JGI IMG/M metagenome (GOLD analysis project Ga0307488, IMG submission 202248) | Sea-ice brine microbial communities from Beaufort Sea near Barrow, Alaska, United States - SB 0.2 | ecosystem: Environmental > Aquatic > Marine > Coastal | place: USA: Alaska | collected... | reverse complement strand
GTCGAGTATGAAATCGACAATGTTGAGTTTATCTAGACTCTATTTAAATGCCGAAATTATGCAAGGTAGCGCATCAGCCTGCCTTGCGAGCCTCAAGTAAAAATACCCTCAGTGCTTTCTGCACATCTAATTGACTCTCTGGTTTATCTCATAGGGTTAGTTCGTCTCGTTTTACCCATAGAACCCAATAGCATGTGCCTCACTTAGTGCGCCTTAGTGACTCTTATTATTGTGGCTTTATCTATAAGCAACTAAATTTGCCTCAGTCGAAGCGTATAGCTGGTCTCTGCGAGCCTGCTGATAATTACCAGCACTATGACTGATCAGATTTTCGGCACAAGGCTCAGATGCTCCCTCAACACTATTGGGCCTCAAAAAGGCCAGTGGCTGATCGCACGTATACCTTAAGGGGCTTTGTGGGTGGTCTCCTGGGTAAATTCTACTTTTAAGCAAAATGGCTTACACCGGCCGAGTGGGTTCATATCTCAGGGAAATTGTTGCCATCAGTCATATTGGTCTTACCAAAAATAACAAATTGGATATAATATTTGGTTGACATAAAGTCAAAAATTGGATTATATGTCTGGTAAGCCTGTGGGCTGAAAATAAAAAACCGAATTTCTTAGGGGAAAATAGATGAAAAATCGTTATGGCATGATCACGATGCTTACCTTGGCTGCAACCGCTTTGCCTTTTGTATCGGCGACCCATGCTCAAGAGCAAGCCTTAGAAGAAGTGACAGTAACCGGAATTAGGGGATCCCTCGCAAGTGCGCTAGAAGAAAAGCGTTCTTCAGACAATCTAGTAGAAATTATTCAGTCAGAAGATGTGGGCAAACTGCCTGATCAAAACCTGGCAGAAGTTCTTGAGAATGTCACTGGTATTCAGATTACTCGTACCGCGGGTGTTGGTACAGGTGTTCAAATCCGTGGTACCAACGCCAACCGCACCGAAATCAATGGTGTCTCTACCGTAGGTTCTGGTCCTGGACGAAGCGGTATCAATTTTGAAGATGTCTCTGCAGCTATTATCGCTGCCGTTGAAGTGACTAAAGCACCTGACGCGAAAACCATTGAAGGTTCAGTAGGCGGCACAATCAACTTGAGAACTATTCGTCCTCTTGATTTGGAAGAGCGCGTTGCGACTATCCGAGTTCAAGCCGAAGACAGCAGTCTTTCAACTGACGGCGCTACGCCTCGTTTGTCAGGTACCTATGGTAACAATTGGACTACAGACAGCGGCGATTTCGGCGTTGTGATCAGTGCAGGCTTTTCTGAGCAAGATGTTACTGCCTTCCGTCCTCGTACCGATCGCGATAACTTTGTTGCCGCAGGTACTGGAAATGATCCTACAAGCGGCGGTTTCCTGCCCATCCAGTTCTTTGTTCAAGACTATGACAACTACGAATATGAGACTAATAACTTTGCTGGCACTTTCGAATGGTCGCCAAATGACAGTGTGAAGTTTGACTTCAATGCAGTCATGAATGACCAGGAACGCCGACAGGAAAGCTCACGAATTCAGGCCTCAGGTATCTCTGGCAACAGAAATATTTATACTCCCAGCGCTTTTGAGACGGTTAATTTTGGATCTGTAGATAGCTCAAATGGAACAATAGATCTTGGTTCTGTGCAGGCTGCAGTTCAAGGTATTATTCCGATTGATGCTGATGGCAGTGATGGCAACCTACGTTTTTCAGGTGATACCAACTCTCGTTTAACCGAGAGTGAAATATTTAGCTTGGGCGCAGATTGGAATCGCGGTGCGCTTTCTGGTCGAGTAGAAGTATCTTCTTCGAATTCTGACTCTAGTACTCCTAGTTTCAACACTACGCTAAACTTTATCAACCCGAACTCTCCACTTGATTATGCGGCGCTTCTCGCTAACCGTCAGGGCAACCTTGCCAACGGAACAAGTAACTACGATTCTAACGAGAATGGCACGCCTTTTGAGTATGATTTAACCGGCGGTTCGCTAACGTTTGGGGTCGCTCAGGACTCAGCAAACGGTCCGACTACAGCGATGTTGCTAGATCCAGCGAACGTCGTACTGCGCGATGTGCAACAGGGACAAAACGTAGCCGAAAACAGTGAGAAAGCATTCCGTGCTGATTTCACCTACGACTTGGACTGGAACGCAGTGACTTCAATTGATTTTGGCTTTCGTCACAATGAAACCAATAGTCTTAGAGATGAAGTTAAATCAAGTGTTGGCCTAAGAAAAATTGATGATAGCCCCACGGGCGATTTGTTCGCGGATATCCTCGTTGCAGGTCCCAATAACTTTAATGCCGCTGATGGCCGAGAGTTATATGTCCGTGATTTTCTTACAGTGAATCCAGAGCTTGTAGCTTCTAACCCTGAGGCTGTACTGGCCGCTATTAATGCTGCCATTGTTGCTAACAATGCAATCACCGGTTCTACACGAGGCCCTATCAGCTCACCTACTTCGTCTACCAGTGCATTCTTTGATATTGACGAAGAGACTAACGCGTTTTACGGTCAGGCGAATTTTGAAAAAGGTATTTTCCGCGGTAACTTCGGTCTGCGTTATTTAAACACTGACATTTCTTCGACTGCTAACTCAGAGCTTAACGGTGTTGTTTCACCTACTACTTCTACCAGTAGCTATAGCTTTGTATTGCCGCGCTTCAACTTAGTTGCAAACGTAAGAGAAGACCTAGTTCTTCGTGCGGCTTGGGGTAAAGATATTAGGCGTCCAGATTTTGACGATCTATCTTCTGCCTATACCTTTAGCACTAGCCCGAATCCTGCGGTTAACTTAGGTAATCCTGGTCTAGAGCCTGAAGAAGTGACTTCATTCGATCTATCTGCTGAATGGTACTTCGCACCTTCTAGTGTTTTAAGCATTGGTTATTTCAACAAGAAACGCGAAGGCTTGTTTGTTAGAAATGACGAAAGCCCAGCTGAAGATGCAGTGACTGGATTCCGCGACATCACAGGTCCTGATTGTGAAGCTGGTGGTATCTTCAACCCCATTGCAGACATCAACGTTTTTGGTCCTGTAGGTGTTGGCGTTTGTGTACCTTCTTCACAGACTATCAATGGTGCTGGTGAAACCACGCAGAAAGGCATTGAGCTTGCAGTACAGTATGACCTTTCAGGTTTTGAAGATCAGCTAGGTTGGGCTTCTGGTTTCGGCGTTATCGCTAATTATACGTCTCAGGAATTCAGCGGTGGTGACTCATACCTCGGCGATACTAGCCGTGCAGCGACTGTGTTTGCTTCAAATGGCGCGACAAATGTTGATATGCGCGCTCCATTGGTTGATCTGTCTGAAACCTCTTACAACATAACTATGTTCTACGAGAAGCACGATATCTCTGCAAGAATGCGTTACACATGGCGTGAGGCCTATCGTTCAACTGACTTCGGCAGCACTAGTAGCTTCCCTTGGGGTTTCCCAGTTGTTCAAGAGGATAGAGGCCAGCTTAACGCCAGCATAAGTTACGATGTAAATGACAATCTAAACATCGGTATTGAAGCCGTTAACATTACTGAAGCTGAGGTTGAGCAGTCTTGTGTCAACCAGGGCGCTCTGTTGTGTTACCAGGGTTTGACCGATCGTAGAGTTACAGTTGGTGCTAGCTATCGCTTTTAGTAAGTGATAGTGAAACATTGAGAGATCAGGGCCTCAAAGTTTACTTTGGGGCCCTTTTTTTATTTCAATTTTAGCACCCTAATTATAAGAGAATATTATGCGCGAATCCTGGAGATGGTTTGGACCGAATGATCCGGTGACCATCGATGATATAAGACAAACCGGCGCCACCGATATCGTCAGTGCGCTTCACTGCATACCTACGGGTGAATCCTGGTCGATTGAAGCCATAGAAAAGCACCAGGCATTGATTGAGCGATGTGAGGCTGATCTCATGCCTCTCGCCTGGAGTGTGGTGGAAAGCATCCCCGTCCATGAAGACATCAAGTTAGCACGAGTAGGCCATGAGGAGTATGTGGATAATTGGATCTCATCTATGAAAAATCTCGCCCATTGTGGGATCAAAATCATCTGCTATAACTTTATGCCGGTGATTGACTGGACCCGCACCGATCTTAAATTCAGGCTATCAACCGGTGCTTATGCGCTGCGTTTTGATCAGCAAAAATTCGCCGCGTTTGATTTGTTTATTCTCAAACGTGCTAATGCCGAGTTGGAGTACAGCGAGCAAGAAGTCGCCGAGGCAGGGCAGGTTTTTGAACAGATGACTGATGAAGAAAGACAGCAACTGACCAATAATATTATTGCTGGCTTGCCAGGCAAGATGACTGCCGCCTATGGCATTGATGATTTTCGCGCCATGCTCGCCTGTTACAAAGATATCACCCCAGAGATTCTACGAGACAACTTATGTAGCTTTCTGTCCAAGGTGTTGCCCCGTGCTGAAGCCTTGGGTGTGAAGTTGGCTATTCATCCCGATGACCCTCCTCGGGATATGCTGGGGCTGCCTCGGGTTGTCTGCACAGCAGATGATTTGGAGCTTCTATTTAGTGCCCTCCCAAGTCCGTCTAATGGTATGACACTCTGCGTCGGAACCTATGGCAGCCGTCCAGACAATAATCTTCCCGCGATGGCCAGACAGTTTGGCTCACGGATTCATTTTTCCCATTTGCGCGGTGTCTGCCTCGACCCCAATGAGCAGCGATCATTTTACGAAGCTAGTCACCTAGATAGCGATATAAATATGGTTCAGGTGATCAAGGAATTACTGGATGAAGAAAGCCGTCGGACAGAGAATGGCTTGAGCAATGGCGATATTTATATCCGCCCTGACCATGGTCATCAAATGATGGATGATATGGAAAAAACAGTGAACCCCGGCTATTCGGCTATCGGCCGCCTGAAAGGTTTGGCGGAGGTTCGGGGAGTCATCCGCGCGCTTTCTGCCCGGAACATGGAGACATTATGATAAACGATACTGTTAATAGGGGCGGGGGGACACAGGCATCCTTCGCACAAAAGTTTGCCAAAGGGTTGGCGTTATTTCTACCCGGTATTTTTTTACTGGGTTTTAATATTGGCACTGGCAGTGTGACGGCTATGGCCAAGGCGGGCGCAGATTATGGTATGTCACTGTTGTGGACGATTGTTGCATCCTGTCTGTGCACCTTTTTTATGGTTAATCAGTACGGCCGCTATACCCTGATAACCGGTGAAACAGCACTGGAAGCTTTTCGCAAACATATCCATCCCTCGGTAGGCATCTTTTTCATCGTTGCGTTAACTGCAGGTGTCTGCGGCAGTGTGATGGGGGTTATGGGGATTGTTGCGGAGATTTGTTATGAATGGTCGAAATCCCTAGTGGATGGCGGCATTTCGCCAATTTACTTTGCGAGCTTCTTTGTCACTTTGGTTTATTTTATCTTTTGGAATGGCAGAACGCAGTTTTTTGAGCGTAGTCTGGCGGTGATTGTGGCGATTATGGCCGCCTGCTTTTTGATTAATTTCTTTCTCATGATGCCGCCACCGCTTGAAATCATTAAAGGGTTAATCCCGAGTATTCCAAAAGTGCCAGGAGATTCCGGTTCCTCAGGTACTTCCGGTAATGGCGCTTATCTAGTGATCGCGTCGATGGTGGGCACCACCGTATTTTCCGGTTTGTTTATTATTCGCACCACGCTGGTAAAAGAGGCCGGATGGACTCTGGTAGATTACAAAAAGCAGCGAAATGACGCTGCTTTTTCGGTGATATTAATGTTGATTATCAGTGCGGCAATTATGGCCGCTGCTGCGGGTACCTTACATGTTGAAGGGGTAGGGTTATCTAAGGCCTCGCAAATGGTTGCGTTACTGGAGCCCCTTGCTGGACCGATGGCGGCTTCGATATTTGCTTTTGGGCTGATTGCTGCGGGAGTATCTTCTCAAATTCCCAATGTTCTGATGCTGCCCTGGCTGTTATGCGACTATATAGGTGCCGAAAGAAACATGACCTTGGGTCGGTATAGAATATTGGTGCTGTTGATTTCCCTGCTTGGCCTTGTGGTACCGATATTTGAAGCCAGACCGGTAGTGGTCATGATCGTCTCCCAAGCTTTTAATGCCGTGATTCTACCTGTCACGGTCGCCTGCATTTTTTATCTGAGTAATCGAAAAGACCTTATGCAGAGCTATAGAAACGGATGGATAGGCAACAGCATTTTTGGCCTAATCTTTCTATTTTCCATATTTACATCAGCCATCGGGATTAATGGCCTTTGGCGGATGTTATAAGTGAATCCAGTCAATAGGAGCAGGCTCTATAGACACAGATGTAGAGGTATTTATGGGCTGCGGTGCCTAATAATAAGAGCCTACTGAATATTGTCTTACCAATTTCTATGTGTTGTAATACAGGCTATCTATTGCGGGCTAGCAATCTAATTGAAGTTCCCTAAAGCGAGTAACGTCACACCCATGAGTAATTCAAATAAGCGTTTATATCGACAAATCGCAGACAGCATATTGGTGTTGATTGAGTCAGGTGAATATCCCGTTGGCAGTCGACTGCCATCCGAGCGCGAATTAGCTGAGCGATTTTTGGTGAGTCGACCGACTATTCGTGAGGCAGTCATTGCACTTGAAGCCAAAGGGCGAGTGACAGTTAAAACCGGTTCCGGTGTCTATGTTTTAGAACCCAGTGTCGAGTTTGATGGGTTGGCTGGGTTGGCAAAATCCGTCAGTCCCTTTGAATTGATTGAGTCCCGAGTATTTATTGAAGGTGAGGCTGCCGCTCTGGCTGCAGTTTTAATTACCGAGTCCCAGCTGGCGGAGTTAGAGAAAGCGTTGGATGATATGGCTCTGGAAAATATTGAAGGAGACCCTGTATCAATAGTCGCCGATCGAAAATTCCACTCAATTATTTCTGAAGCCACTAATAATCGCGTTTTATCATTGCTGATTTCTCAGCTCTGGGATGTCCAGGAAGAACTCGACAATATTCGTTTGGCACATCAGGCAGTTTGTATGAAAGATGATGCTCAACGTTTGGCTGAACACAGGGCCATATTCGATGCCATGGTAGAGAAAGATTCGAATAAGGCGCGGGTTGCAATGCGCAATCATTTCTCACGCATGTTAACTGCCTTGCATGAAACCAGTGAGCAAGAGGCTGTCTCCGAAGTACAGCGCAAGGTATCTCAAATGCGGGAACGCTTTCCGGTAGGGCGTGTGGATCTATAGAGGTCCTATTTATGAGACGGTCTAATTAGACCGTCTCATAAATAGGCTAAATAGCCAAACTGTGATGTAAGGCCAATTAGCAATATCCCTTTTTTCCATCACCGCAGCTTTTGACTCCAACAATGCCCTATTTGGACCCTAATCTCTGTTAGCGACCCCGTTTCACAACTCCCTCTCTAGCCTTAAAGCTTGTGTAATCACCTATCATATCGCCTCTGAGTGAGCTGGTAATGACTTGCTGCGTGCCCATAATTTCAATACTGGCCAATTTAAATAATTGGTAATACAGTATTGTTTGACAATAAGGCCCTGTAAGGGTACATTTTGGTCTGTATCTACGACCTTAATGCTGGCTCAGCACGCCAATCGGTCTAAGTTTCTGGTTCGTTGCTAGGCCAACGTTTTTCGATAATGTAACTGATAATAATAGGCAGCCAATGACAACTCTTCGACGAATCAAACTATCTCTTCCATTGATGTTGTTACTGGGCGTAGTTGCCTGTGCGCCGACTACACCCGGTCAAGTGAACGTTGCAGATCAGGCCGAATTTAACCAGGCCGTTGCCAATGCCAAGCCAGGTGATGTTATTACTCTCGCCAACGGCACCTGGAAAGATTTTGAAATACTGTTCACGGGCGTCGGTGAAGCCGATCAGCCAATTCGTTTAACTGCTGAGACCAAGGGCAAAGTATTTATTACCGGACAGTCTAATCTTCGTCTGGCGGGAGAGTACCTTGAAGTGTCAGGGCTGATCTTTAAAAATGGTTATACACCTACCCTTCAGGTTATAAGCTTTCGTGAAGACAATAAGCATCTGGCCAATCATTCAAGAGTGACTGAAGTTGTTATCGATAACTTTAGTAACCCAGAGCGATTCGAAGCTGACTATTGGGTTGCCATGTACGGCAAGCATAATCGCTTTGACCACAACCATCTGGAAGGTAAGCGCAACAAAGGCGTAACCATGGCAGTTCGGCTAGATACCGAAGAAAGCCAGGAAAACCACCACCGTATCGATCACAACTATTTTGGCCCTCGCCCTGTTCTGGGATCCAATGGCGGTGAAACATTGCGTATTGGCACCAGCCACTATTCGCTCTCCGATTCTTACACCCTGGTTGAGAACAATTATTTCGACCGCTGTGATGGTGAGGTAGAAATAGTCTCTGTGAAGTCTGGTAGCAATCAGGTGCGCGGTAATATGTTCTTCGAGTCCAAAGGCACACTTACCTTGCGCCACGGCGATAACAACATCGTTGAAGATAATATCTTCTTGGGTGGCCGGGTTGATCACACCGGCGGCATTCGCGTAATCAATAAGGGTCAGATTATTCGCAATAATTATCTAGAGGGGTTAACCGGTTACCGATTTGGTGGCTCTCTTGTTGTTATGAATGGCGTGCCTAATTCATCCATTAATCGCTACCACCAGGTGGTTAATGCTCAGATTACGAACAACAGTCTGATCAACAATGAACATATTCAGCTGGCTGCTGGAAGTGATGCTGAGCGTTCGGCCACACCGATTAATAGTCTGTTTACCAGTAACTTGATCGTCAATGACAACGGCCGTGACACCTTTACCCTGTATGACGATGTCAGTGGTATTCGCTTTGCCGGCAATGTGCTGAACAATGTTGAGGGCCCGCAACTTGCTGAGGGTTTTAGCAATCAAGCAGTAACGCTAACAAGAGCCGCCAACGGATTACTTTACCCCGATTCTCTAAGCCTAAACGACGCAGGTGCCAAACAAGATCTCGTGGTGTTAAATAAAGATGACACTGGTGTCTCTTGGTATCCGAAATCAGATGCATCTATACGATTTGATACCGGGCGCACCATCGACGTTACGGCGGCCCCTGGAGAATTGCAGCAAGCGATTGATCTAGCAGCGTCCGGCGACATTATCCGTCTCGCTGCAGGGGATTATCTGCTGAGCAAAGTAATACACATCGACAAGCCTCTCACGCTGTTGGGTGACAATCGACCTAAGGTTGAATTTGAGCGTTCTACACTGTTCGAGATTGCGGATGGTGGTAGCTTAAAGCTGAGTGGCCTGGTGATCTCCGGCGCTCGTTCACCGGACAATGTGGGTAATTCCGTTATTCGTACCAGCCCTTATTCGATGTTGATCAACTACCAGATCAAGGTGGAGAATTCCGAGTTTATACAGCTTGATGTTAACCGCCATTTCAACTTTCTAAATGTTGCCAAGAGCACCATGGCAGACAGTGTCGTCATTTTCGACTCCCACTTCAGCGACGTCACCGGCGCCATACTGGCGATGGATAAGGAAGCCGATGATTACGGCATTTTTAACGTGGATTACGTGGTAATCAAGAATTCCAGCTTTACCAACGTGCAGGGTGCGCTTGCTAGCCTGTATCGCGGCGGAACGGATGAAAGTACCTTTGGGCCGCATTTTACCCTCACCAATTCTGAGCTAACTAATGTGGGTACAGGCAGCAAGAATAAATCGAAGTCGTCGATTTATTTACATGGCGTGCAGGTAACAACCATTGAAAATAACCGTTTTTCGAACACCCCTGCGATCAAAATAGAACATACCGTCGGTGAGCCGGTGACGCGAATCGTTAAAAATACCCTGACAGAAACTCCCTTGCCCACTGTGAAAGAACTCCACAGTCAGGCGAAAAATACTGCTGTCATTAAAGACAATATTAATCGATAGATCTGCCTAAGGCAGATAAATAAACCAGTTTAGTAGCAATAAACAGCCCAGGATTTGGAGAAATAAATTATGCAAACAGCACCGTTTCTATTTGGAGAAGAGTTATTAACCGAACCTGTTGCCCCAGGTGTTACCCGAAAAATTATGGGTTTCAATAATCAGATCATGATGGTTAAGGTCTATTTTGAAGAGGGCAGTGAAGGCTACGTTCACAGTCATTTTCACTCCCAGGTTGCCTATGTTGAGCGCGGTGAATTTGATGTCACCGTGGGTGACGAAACGAAAACCCTGGTAGCTGGAGACTGTTTCTTTATGGAACCCAATATTAGCCATGGCGCTATTTGCAAGAAGGCTGGCGTATTGATCGACGTGTTTAGTCCAATGAGAGAAGATTTTTTAGCGGAGAATAATAAATGAAAATAACGAACCTTCGTTGGTGGGTGATCGCACTGATCGCTCTCGCCACAGTCATTAACTATATCGATCGCCAGGCCTTAGTTGTACTTTGGCCAAGTATTGCAGGGGATTTGTATCCCGATAAAACCGCAGATGAGCACAAAGAAATTTATGCGTTTCTGTCTGTTATCTTTATTTTTTCCTATGCCTTTGGTCAAGCTATCTTCGGTAAGATATTCGATTGGATTGGTACCCGTTTGGGCTTTGCTCTGTCCATTAGTGTTTGGTCTATAGCGACCATAATGCATGCGTTTGCTAAAGGCATCGTAACTTTCAGTATTTTCCGAAGCCTGTTGGGTCTGGCCGAGGCGGGTAACTGGCCTGGTGCAACTAAGAGTAATGCGGAGTGGTTTCCAACCAAAGAGCGAGCCTTGGCCCAGGGTATCTTTAATTCAGGCGCCGCGGTCGGCGGCCTAATCTCCATACCTTTGATTGGTACTTTGGCGATCTACTTTAGCTGGCAAATGATTTTTGTGCTGATTGGTGTGCTGGGTCTTCTGTGGCTTATCCCTTGGATGATCCTTGTGAAATCGCCGCCTAAATATCACCCCTGGATTACTGATGAAGAGCGTGAATACATTCTAAGTGGTCAGGAGAATCAGAGTGTCACCGCAATTAATGACGAGGGTTACAACCCATCGACAGCGGAGCTGATTTCTCACAAGCAGAGCTGGGGCGTGATTATCGCTTCCGCCTGTATCGACCCCATTTGGTGGTTATTTATTTTCTGGATTCCAATCTACCTTTTTGAAGTCTATGGCATGGATGTTAAGCAAGTTGCCCTTTATGGATGGGTTCCCTACATGGGCGCAATGCTGGGAGCCTTCTTTGGTGGATTACTTGCTCAAAATAGATTTAAGGCTGGGTGGTCCACTGACCACACGCGAAAGCTGGTTATCACATTGGGTTGTTTGACCATGCTTCCGGCACTTCTCGCTATGTCTAATCCTGGTTCGCCGATTACGGCCGTCTTGCTTATGGCCGTTATTCTTTTTGGCTTCCAGACAGCCATTGGCAACGTTCAGACTCTGCCCAGTGATTTCTTTGGTGGCAAAACAGTGGGTACGCTGGCTGGATTTTCTGGCATGGCCGCTAAGCTTGGTGCCGTTGGCCTAACCGCATTGGTGCCTATGTTAACTGCAGGGGGTAACTATACTCCGGCATTTATGATTGGCGCTGGACTGGCTGTATCAGCCCTAGCTAGCGTCTGGATTCTATGTCCAAAAATTGAACCGCTGAGCCCGAAGGGCTAATTGGTAAGTAGCAATACGAAAAACATTAATACGAAAAATATTAAACGAACTTAACTAGCACAATAATAAAAAGGGCGAATTATATGACAGTTCCCGTCATCGGTTTTATCGGTCTGGGCCTCATGGGTGGCAACATGGTCGAGAATTTACAAAAAAGAAACTTCAAGCCAATCGTAATGGACCTCAACAAGGAGATCGTTGCGTCTGTTGTAGCCCGGGGCGGTTCCGAGGCATCCTCTGCTGCAGAGTTAGCAGCCGCATGCGACATTATTATGCTGTGTCTTACGACTTCTACGGTGGTTGAAAAGGTGATGTATGGCGAAGACGGCATACTGGCTGGCATCAAAGAAGGCGCCGTGGTGATTGATTTCGGAACCTCTATTCCGGCCTCTACCCGTAAGATCGGAGCCGACCTTGCAACAAAAGGTGCAGGTATGGTTGACGCTGCCCTGGGCCGCACACCAGCCCACGCTCTTGATGGACTGCTTAATATTATGGCCGCTGGCGATCAAGCGACTTTCGATAAGGTCAAGCCGATCCTCGAGATGCAAGGTGAGAATATCTTTTACATGGGCGCCCTTGGCGCTGGCCACACCACCAAGTTGATTAACAACTTTATGGGCATGACCTCCGTTTGTGCTATGTCTCAGGCGTTTGCCGTGGCTGAGAGCGCAGGCGTCGATCGGCAACAGCTCTTCGATATTATGTCGACTGGTCCTTCTACCTCGCCGTTTATGAAATTCTGTAAGAATTATGCCGTGGACGGTGTCAGTGATTTAGGTTTTTCAATTGCCAATGCCAACAAAGATTTGGCGTACTTCCTTGAGATGGTTGCGGGGCTGGGCACTAGATCTCAAATAGCTGAGGGCACCTCTGCAAATCTCCAGGCCGCATTTGATGCTGGCATGGGTAATGGCAATGTTCCTGAAGTATTCGATTATTTCCGTACACTCGAAAGGTAATTTGCCGTGGTTAGACAGGCAGGTACAGATTAATTAAATTGATATAGATAGAGTAAAAATAATATGAAACATCAGAACAAAGTTGCAGTCGTGACCGGCGGAGTGAGAGATATCGGTAGAGCCATATCGCTTAAGTTGGCTGCCGAGGGTGCTAAGGTCGTGGTGAATTATCATGGCAGCCATGATCTGGCCCAGCAAACCTTAGCAGATATCGAATCCGCTGGTGGCCAGGCCATTTTATACAAAGGCGATATGACCTCGCCCGCTGATGTAGAAGGTTTGATTGCTAAAACTATAGAAGCCTTTGGCTCCAGTATTGATATTTTGGTTAACGTGGCCGGAGGTTTGGTTGCACGTAAAACGATTGATGAAATGGATCTTGAGTTTTTTAATTATGTTATGCAGCTGAACATTAGCTCTACCTTCCTGGTGACTAAAGCAGTTGTTCCTTATATGTCTGAAGGCGCCTCGATCATCAACTTCGCCTCACAGGCCGGACGTGATGGCGGTGGACCTGGTGCCAGTGCCTACGCAACGTCAAAGGGTGCGGTCATGACATTTACGCGTTCCATGGCAAAGGAATTGGGCCCCAAGGGCATCCGTGTTAATTCTTTATGCTGCGGCATGATCAGCACAACATTTCACGATACGTTCAGCAAGCCTGAAGGTCGCGCAGCCACTGCCGGTAACACGCCACTACGCCGCGAGGGTGCGCCCAATGAAGTGGCTGATACTGTGAGCTTCTTGGCCTCTAGTGATGCGGCATTTGTCAGTGGCATAAATATGGATGTTAACGGCGGCTTAGTATTTTCTTAAGCGTATTAGTTAAGACATTGTGGTGGATTAGACTGTATGAAAAATAAGGTCGCTGTGATTGGCGAATGTATGCTTGAAGTCAGCAGTATGGAGGCAGGCAGAGCTCAGCCCTTACTACTCGCAGGGCTTTCATTTGGTGGAGATACTCTCAATACCGCTATATACCTTGCTCGCCTGGGCGCAGACGTCGATTACGTCTCTGCGCTTGGGGACGACAACATGAGTTCGTGGATGTTGGACCAATGGCGTGCCGAAGGCGTCGGCTGTAATCTGGTGACTAGACAGCAGAACGCGGTGCCCGGTCTGTACATGATTCAGATTGATGAATATGGCGAGCGCTCATTTCTCTACTGGCGTGCTAATTCTCCCGCTACCCATATGTTTGATAATGCCGCTGAAGCAGAAGAAATATTTGAAAAACTGTTTGCGTACCAACATATCTATTTGTCGGGAATCAGTCTTGCTATTTACACTGAAGCTGCCCGTCACCGTCTCTTTGACTTTCTCAAACGGTATCGCGCCAAGGGTGGAGATGTCATATTTGATGGCAACTACCGTCCGCGTCTCTGGGCCAGTCCCGAGGTTGCTCGAGATGCCTATGAAAAGATGTACGGCCTTGCTGATTTAGTGCTGCCAACCGATGAGGATGAGGCCCAGCTGTTTGGTCTCGAGACCCCAGAAGAAGTTGTGGCGCGACTAAGATCCTTTGGAGTGTCAGATGTTGTGCTTAAGATGGGTGAGAAAGGTTGTTTGATTTGCACGGATTCGGGAGTAGATACAGTGCCCGCAGAAGTGGTTAAGGTTGTGGATACCACTGCTGCCGGTGATTCATTTAATGCTGGCTTTATGGCATCGAGATTTCAAGGGCAAGATATGATTGCTGCCTGTGGGGTTGCAAATCGACTGGCGTCAGTGGTGATTCAGCATCGCGGCGCAATTATTCCCCTCGAAACTATGCCCGAAACTATGCCCGAAACTAAACCGGTTTAAAACTTTGCGATACCTAGCAAATCTGTTGTCTGGAGTACTAATGAAATTAATCAAAGTAAAAATCTTGCTGCTCACGTTGCTAGTGCTGATTGTTCCAATTGAATTGCAGGCAAAAGAGCACCCTATACTGATTATGACAAAAGAGGGTGTTGAGGAAATCAGAAAGACCCTTGGGCAGGTACCTTTGTTTGACTCTTCTGTAGAAATAACAAAACAGGAGGTAGATATTGAAATTGCTCTGGGCATAGATACCCCCATTCCCACAGATTATTCAGGTGGCCATACCCACGAAAGACACAAGAAAAATTTTGTTATTGCCCAAAAAGCAGGCGCCTTGTATCAGATCCTGCAAGATGACAAATATGCTGAGTATGTCCGAGACATGCTATTCCAATACGAAGCTATGTATAAAGACTTGCCCGTCCATCCTAAAACCCGATCCTATGCTCGTGGAAAATTATTTTGGCAATGCCTAAATGACAGTAACTGGTTGCTGTATATGGCTCAGGCCTATGACTCTATTCATACCTTTTTGTCGGAGGAAGAGCGACAAACGTTAAACCAGAATCTATTCCGCCCCTTCGCAGATTTCATCTCTATCGGAAATCCACAGTTCTATAATCGAATCCACAATCACAGCACCTGGGGCAATGCAGCCGTGGGTATGATCGGCCTTGTCATGGATGATCAAGAGCTTATAGATAGGGCGCTGTACGGTATTGAAAATGATGGTCTTAAAGTAGGTCTCAAGGATGACGATGGCGGCTTTATTAAAGTTGAAGGGCAAAAGACTGGCTTTCTGGCTAATCTAGAGAATCCGTTCTCACCGGATGGCTATTACACCGAAGGGCCTTACTACCAGCGTTACGCCATGTACCCCTTTCTGATTTTTGCCTTGGCGATGGATAACGTAAAGCCAGAGCTTGGCGTATTTCAACACAAAGATGGCGTATTGCTGAAAGCTGTTAATGCGTTGCTGAATCTCTCCGATGCAGAGGGCAACTTTTTCCCGCTCAATGATGCACAAAAAGGCATGTCTTACTTTTCTGCCAGCTTGGTGACCGCCGTTGATATTGCCTATCACTACGGCGATCAGAATCCACAGTTACTCAGTGTTGCTGAGAAACAGGGCCAGGTTCTTCTCGATCAGTCGGGTCTCTCTGTCGCTATTGGTCTGCGGGATGGAAAGACCCAGCCTTTCGTTAAGCAATCTATTAATCTCTCTGATGGTGTAGATGGCGATGAAGGTGGGGTTGGTGTATTGCGCTATGGCGATGAAGACCTCGCCGTAGTATTTAAATATGCCGCTCAGGGTCTGAGCCACGGCCACTATGACAAACTGTCATTTTCATTATACGACCGGGGGGATGAGGTTATTCAGGACTACGGCCTAGTGCGCTTTGTTAATATCGGCCAGAAGGGCGGCGGTAATTATCTGAAAGAAAACCAAAGCTGGGCAAAACAGACTATTGCCCATAACACCGTTACTCAGAATCAAAAATCTCATTTCAACGGAAAGTATGAACTGGGTAGTCAGCACCATTCCGAGCTACATTTCTTCGATGTATCCAGAGATAACGCACAGGTTGTGAGCGCGCGCGAGACCAATGCTTACCCGGGTACCGAATTGCATCGCACCATAGCGATTATCAAGCCGGACAGTTTTGCAAAGCCCTTAGTGTTGGATATTGTGAAAGTGGCATCTAAAACCAAAAATCAGTATGACTTGCCGTTTTATTTTATGGGCCAGGTACTGGAGAGCAACTTTGACTATGAGGCTCCATCCAGCTTGCTACCGATGGGAGATTCCGACGGCTATCAGCACCTCTACCTTGAGGGCACAGGCAAACCAGCATCTGATAGTACTCAGTTCAACTGGCTAGTTGAAGGCAAGTTTTACACGCTCACAGCAGCCACCAAGGCTAATGACGAGCTGTTGTTTGCCAGAGTGGGAGCAAACGATCCAGAGTTTAATCTGCGCAGAGACGCTGCTTTGATGTTTCGTCGGAAAGATGTGGGCGATACGCTTTTTGTATCGGTGATAGAACCCCACGGGCTCTATAGTCCGGTGTCGGAGCTATCGGTAAACCCCAACAGTAATATTTCTTCAGTCAAGGTTGTACATGATAGCGACGCTTATACTGCAGTCATTATTGAAAATCTGGAAAACCAATCGAGTATATTTATTGTTGCGAACAGAGATGCATCGGTTTCACAGAGGCATCAATTAACAATAGGTGGCAAGCAATACAGTTGGCAGGGGCCTTATTATCTTGGCGAGGAATCGATGGGAGGCTTAAGGTAAAACTGCTATTTTTACCAAGACATTGTTGATCCATTGGTACTACAGGCTACCTATCTGCTGGCTTGTAGTAAAAACACCATCAGCGCTTTCTGCGCATGCAAACGATTCTCTGCTTCGTCCCAAACCACCGAAATATTCTCATCTTCCATTAACTCGCCAGAGACTTCTTCATCTCTGTGGGCAGGCAGGCAATGCATAAACAGCGCGTTGTCTGCGGCGTGAGCCATGAGTGCATGATTCACTTGGAAGCCTGCAAAGTGCTGTAGGCGCTCTTCCTGCTCTGCTTCCTGCCCCATTGAGGCGAATACATCGGTAGTCACTAAGTCTGCGCTAGTTGCTGCTAGGACTGGATCGTTTGAAACGCTAACACGAGCACCCGCTTCGGCTACTAGGTCTGCATTGGGTTCGTAGCCAGTCGGTGTGGCGATCTGTAGTTTGAAATCAAACTGGATTGCCGCATTAATCCATGAGCTGCACATATTATTGCCATCGCCAATCCAAGCAGCCGTTTTGCCTTTGATGGGGCCGCGGTGTTCGACAAATGTTTGTACGTCGGCCAATAGCTGGCAGGGGTGGTATTCATTGGTTAGTGCATTGATCACTGGCACTTTAGAGTTGGCGGCAAACCGTTCGACGATCTCTTGACCATGGGTACGAATCATCACTATATCGACCATACGTGAGATCACGCGAGCAGAGTCTTCAATGGGTTCGCCACGGCCTAGCTGTGTGTCATTGGACGATAGGAAGATTGCGTGACCACCTAGCTGTGCCATGCCTGCTTCAAAGGATACGCGAGTTCTGGTGGATGATTTTTCAAAAATCATACCCAGCACTTTGCCTTTAAAAATGGGTTCTTGGCGGCCTTCACGTTTGGCTGCTTTCATTTCTATGGCTAGGTCGATTACCTGGGCTAATTCCGCAGGGCTCAGATCGCGCAATGAAAGAAAATGTCTAATCGCCATAAGGGGCTAGTCCTGTTTAAAATCTTTGATAAGCGGTGCCAGAATGGCTACCACTTGGTCAGCTTCGTCGTCGGTCATAATAAACGGCGGTAATAATCGAATTACCGAATCGGCGGTGACATTAATAATTAAGCCCTGTGCCATTGCCGCAGGAAATAATGATTTACAAGGTTTGTTGAGTTCAATACCTATCATGCAGCCTTTGCCGCGAATCTCAACTACATGCTCTACATCGGCCAGCGCGGCTTTAAAGCCTGCCATTATTCTGTCGCCCAATACGGCGGCTCTGGCGCTGAGGTTTTCATCTTGCAATGTATTAATAGTGGCTAGAGCGGCGGCACAGGCCAGCGGGTTGCCACCAAAGGTTGAGCCATGGTTGCCGGGTTTCATAAGCTCTGCAGCTTCGCCATGGGCCAAACAGGCCCCTATGGGCACGCCATTGCCGAGACCTTTAGAGGTGGTCACTACATCAGGCACAATGCCGCTGTGCTGGTAGTAAAAATATTTGCCGGTGCGGCCATTGCCCGTCTGTACTTCATCGAGCATTAACAGCCAGCCGCGCTGGTCACAAAACTCGCGCAGCTGTTGTAGGTATTCTGAGCTAGCCATGCGAATGCCGCCTTCACCCTGAATCGGCTCGACGAAGAGCGCGCAGATGCTAGGATTATTATCGGCAACGGTGGTCAGTGATTCCATGTCATTAAACATCGCGCGGGCAAAGCCTCGCACTAGGGGTTCAAAGCCAGCCTGGACTCTGCGTCCACCGGAAGCGCTCAGTGTTGCCAGTGTGCGACCGTGAAAGGCGTTGTCCATGACCAATACGGTTGGCAGTTTGATACCTTTTTTGTGGCCGTGAAGGCGAGCCATTTTTATCGCGGCTTCATTGGCTTCAGCGCCGGAATTGCCAAAAAACACCTTGTCCATGCCAGAGGCTGCACATAGCTTGTCGGCCAACTCTTCCTGGTTGGGAATGGTGAAAAAGTTGGAGCAGTGGGTGAGCATTGTTGCTTGCTCGGCCACGGCTTTGGCGACGGCAGGGTGAGAGTGGCCGAGACCACAGACAGCGATACCTGAGAGGGCATCCAGATATTCATTGCCCTCTGCATCCCACAGCCGAGCGCCAGCGCCTTTAACAAGGGTAGCTGCTCTGGTGCCATAGGTATTCATCAGTGTCTGGTTGGTCATTGTCTCTCTCGCATCCTTTGCATATTTAAAAATAATAAAAAAAGGCAGCTATGCTGCCCCTGATTAATGCTGTATTTTTTTGGATTTACATTGGTATGAGGTGAAAACTCATGCCAGACCTAAATAGTAGCGCGGTTTATTTAAGCTGGCAACGCTGGATTGCAGTCTTTACGCGGCTTAACTAACGGCGTTTCATCCAAGCCATCAGTCCAGTGATGGAAAGAATGCATACTAACAAGCCAATAAGGTCGATAAAGAGCACGCCAAACTGACCAAAAAAGCGTCCGCTATGCAGGTCGAGAATCACTGTCTCTAGAGAAATACTCGGCCCTGAGGATTGTTCGTTGAGCTTTTTCTGTAGAGGCTTGGGCAGAGGCATTGGTGTTTGCCGGCTGTCCTCGAGGGTCTGAGGCGCTATATCAGCTACTGAAAGCCCCAGGGTGTAAGCGTTGAATTCCATGGTTACGGAGTCAATGGTTGCGGAATTAATGGTTGCGGACTTAATGGCGGCGGAATCAATGGTCAGATAAATCCTGTTATCGAGCACAGTCACAGCCTGAGTGTTGGCTGGCAGCCCATCTACAGCGCCAAACTGTTCGATAAATTGTCCATCACTGGAGAATAGGTTTAGGCCATCGGCGCAGAGTGCAAAAACACCCTCGGTAGTCTGAGCAACGGCACTAAGCGGCGCAGAGCAGGGAGCAACGCTGTCGCCATCAACCACCAGCGCTTTATTGCCATCCTGATAAAACCACTTTCCTCCGACTTTATATCCTTCGGCGACAGGGACTTCAAAGCCATACCAGCTGAGCAGCCAGTTGCTGGAAAGATTGATTTGATTAAGCTTTAGGCCCGGGGAATGGTTTAGGGCAAAACCACTGATAGCGAGAAAAATTAATACCACAAAAGTCGACAGGCCAAGGCGGCGATGCCAGAGCATATTAGTTTTAATTCCGTTGACGGATTTACTGTTCGGGCTGGGCTTATTTCGCATAAATTCTGTGGTTTACTAAGGCTGGTGAGTGGCACTGCTTTGGTTCACCACAGCATGATAGTACAAAGCCAGTGCCGCGACCTTATTAACTGCCCACACTGACAGGGTTGCGCCAGTAATACCGTCAATATTTTGATTGAGGCGATAATCTTCTTGCAGGGCTGCACCGTTGTATTGCGCGGTATAGGCTGGGTAACGCACTTCGCCACCGCGGCTCTCGCGATAGGCGAGAATTTTTACCTGCTGTATCACATCATCTTCCACCACTACGCCTATGGTGATGGGCATCTCTTTGCCAATCTCTTCCAGAATCCAGGCGGTTTTGTTATTGCTCTGGTGATAGCGGATGCGCAACCCGCGCACAGGTCGGTCAACGATTGCGGCGGCTTGGTCGCGGATCTCTGGGGTTAGCCAAAGCACCTTAGCTTCAGCTTGCAGGGGTGCAAAAACCTCCGCGAAAAAGTCCGGCCCAGACTGATAAACCCCCTTGGCATTCACTGAAAATGAGGCCAGGGAGGTGACTGCAAAAAAAGCCGCTGCTGTTGTTATCAGAGCGGCTCTGTAGAGCTTATTAAGCATTTACGCTAACGCCATTAGAAGGAATAACCTACACCCATGTTGAATCCATCGTAGCCAGTTTCAGTGGGGGTATCTTGATTTTGGTAGTCTATTTTAAAGACTACGTTGGGGTGCAGCCAGTAGTTTAGACCTATATCGATCTGCTCGACGGCGGTGTTAGTCGCACTGCCCGCAAGGTTGTCGTACTCACTGTAACGGGCGAACAGGCCCATATTGTCACTGATGCGGTAGCTTGGTTCTATATAGAAGCCGGTCTGTTCGTCTGCACCCACTGCTACATTGTTAATTGCACTGTCAAAGTCCCACTGGACATAGAGTGCGCGGAGTTGGAAATCGTCCCGCTGCCAGGCCACATGAGTCTCAAACAATGTGCCGCCGATGGCTTCGCCCTCACCCTGGCGAACATCTTGCTGTACCTGCACGGAGGCGGCGATTTCAAGCCCAGGAATGGCTGTGTATTTCAAACGTCCGGTAAAGGCTAGATCGTCCGCTCTGGCTTTGCCTACTTTCTGTCGACCATCTCGTGGCTTGTATTCACCAGAGTCTAAAAACAGTCCAGAGTGAACCGCTACATCATAGGAGAACCCTGGGCTGATCTCGCCATTAATAGCTGCTCCACCTTCCCACCAGGTTGCGGGAATAATATTCTTTTCGACATTGTTGCGTTCAGTACCATAGAAAGTATTAGGTTCATGAGTCTCGTTAATAATACCTATAGGCAGGAGAAACAAACCCGCTTTGGCGCTGTTCTGGCCAGCAAAGTCCCACTCTATATAGGCTTGCTCCAACTCAACTTCGCCTGGTTGGTCGTCGCCGGCAACACTGTGCTCTACTTCCAATTCTGAAAAGAAGCGCACGCTGTCCGAAAACTGATGACCGGTAAACATCACGAAACGGTGGAAATCCATTTCGTCTTTACTCATGGCGGAATCATCTCTATCTAAATTGTTGTAATGCAGTTCACCATAACCACCAAAAGTCGTCTTGCTGCTTGCGCTGGGTGCCATGGAAATCTGCTCAACGGCGCTAATAGTTGCTTCAGCAATCACTTCGGTTTCTTGTATCCGCGCATCGTTGTTGCGCAGCTGTTGCTTCAGCGTGGCGATCTCGCCCTGCTGCTGTTGAATCATTTGCCACATTTCCTCCATGCTAGGAGTTGCTGCTTGGGCGACAGCAGTAATATTCAAGCCAATAATAGCGGCGAGAAGTTGCTTCTTCATGTCTTTGTTTCCTTGAAATGATTTGGTTAGAAGTATGACTAGTTCTGCGTTCAGGTCAGTAGTGGTACGTTTGCGACTAGGTCATGGGTTACAACAGGCGTCACTATAATAATATCTAAACGCAAATGCAAATCATTCTCATTTGCGTTTAATCGGTGATCCATCCAAACATGACGAGAGTAGGGAGTATTAACCTAAATAAATTCCCTCACGCGGTGTTGTCTGTGAGACTAAACGGGTAAAATGCCCGTCAGACGCGGTGCACTTCAGCACAATTACTAATTTCAGAGGATTTGTCTCTATGGACATTATGGAAACCATTCGTGAACAGGTAGAGAGCAACGCAATTATTCTCTACATGAAAGGCTCACCCAACCAACCGCAGTGTGGCTTTTCTGCTCGCACAGTTCAGGCGTTGATGGAGTGCGGACAGCGCTTTGCCTATGTGGATATTCTCTCCAACCCGGAAATTCGCACTAACTTGCCGACTTACGGCAACTGGCCGACCTTTCCTCAGCTTTGGATCAAAGGCGAGCTGATCGGCGGCTGTGACATTATTGCTGAGATGCATGAGAAGGGTGAGTTAAAACCCCTAATGGATGAGGCAGCACCAGCAGCCGAAGCCTAAAATCTGCAGTACATTTATTGACGGGAACGTCGTTGACTATCCATACACTGATAGTCAACGGCGTTTTTGTTTGCTCAGGGTTTAATCTCTGGGAAGCTGATCTTGAACCTGTTTTTGTGTCTTGATCGCGATAATTGGAGCTGTGCACAGACTACAATGCGCAGCACTTGATTCGCTTGCGCCACTTAGTTAGCTCTGGCAGTTTAACTCTATAAAAAAGGATTTTGCCTTATGAACCTCTTTCGCCTTGGCCTACTGGCCACATTAACTACTGCACCTCTCTTAGCCAGTGCAGATATTGCAGGTCTGTACGCAGGTGGAGGTGTCTGGCAATCAAGTCCTACTGGTACCCTAGGTAATACCGGTATCAGCCTTGATAACACGCTCAATTTTGATGAAGAAAATAGCAACTATTTTTTTATTGCCCTAGAACATCCAATTCCTCTGCTGCCTAACCTGCGCCTTTCGCGCACAGATCTGGAATGGGCCGGGCAGGGCACGGTGCCTGCGGGAACCAGTCTTGATGAAGTGGTATTCCCAATTGATCAAGCCGTTGCTGCCGACCTAGATCTCAGTCACACAGAAATCACTTTTTACTATGAAGTTCTCGACAATATTATCGACTTAGATTTGGGTTTAACGGCGCGTATGTTTGATGGCGAAGCCAGTCTGATCGGTGCATCACAGCAGGAACGCGTCGAATTGGATGCAGTGATTCCTATGCTCTATGGCAGAGCTGGAATTGATCTGCCATTCAGTGGACTGTCTGCGGCAGTAAGCGGCAACTGGATTAACGTCAATGAGTTTCACTTGATCGACTGGAGCGCCGAACTCAATTATGACTTCAGCATTGCGCCCACTCTTGAAGCAGGCCTAAGTATTGGTTACCGCTCAATGCTGATTGAAATTGATGATCAGGACGAGTTGCAATCAGATGCTGAATTTGACGGACTGTTTATTGGTCTGCGATTGATACTCTAAGTCGGCTTTTAGAATCTGATATTAGGGGGCGATATTAGAGCCCGAGGCTTTAGACCTTGGCTTTAGGCTGCTGGGTTTAGGACCTCAGGCTTTTCCAAGGGCGGCGAATCTCGTCATGACGGATAATATACTCGCCGTTTTCAAGATCATTAAAGAAGTGGTGCAAGGCCAGTTCCACAACCGGAAAAGCCAGTTCCCCCCAGGGAATGTCAGCTTCATCAAACAGCGCGACTTCTGATGATTCCAAGGTCGCGTTGAATTTAGGCTCTTCAAGTCTGGCGCGGTAAAAAACATAGACCTGATTAATCTGAGGAATATCGAACAGCGCATAGAGGCTTGGCTCAACGACTTGAGCGTTAGCCTCTTCTTCGCACTCGCGCAGTGCACCTGTCAGTGAGGATTCACCATTTTCTAAAAAGCCTGCGGGTAATGTCCAAAAGCCATGGCGTGGCTCAATAGCTCTGCGGCAAAGTAAAACTTTATCACCATAGACTGGCAGCACCCCGGCAATCACCTTTGGATTTTCATAGTGAATAGTGACGCAGAACTCACAGACATGGCGTTCACGATTATCTCCCTCGGGGATAGCTTTGATAACAGACTTGCCACAATTGGAACAAAAATTCATGAAACTCTCAGAAGAAGGCGATAGCCGAGTATAATGCACAAATGTTAGAAACCATTAAAAATCGTTTAAAAAGTTTTCCCCTGGAACGTCTTCAGCCTGGCCCGCAAGAGCGAGGCTCAACTGCGGCTGTATTGGTTGCCCTCCATGGAGATAACTCAGACCCGCAAGTTATCCTCACTCAGCGAGCATTCCACCTCAATAACCATGCAGGTGAAGTGGCCTTTCCCGGCGGAATGTGGGATGCAACAGACACTGATCTTTTACAAACCGCGCTTCGAGAGGCCCATGAAGAGATAGGCCTGTTGCCCAGCCTGGTAGAGCCGATTGCGACACTTCCCGTGGCCGTACCCAAGCGCCGCAGTTTAAAAGTTACGCCTTTTGTCGGTCTGGTCGATGGACCTTTAGATCTAGTGGCAGACCCAGGTGAAATTGGTGCGCTATTCGATGTCCCGCTACGGCGGTTTATGAATGTGGATCACTACGACTACTTTGAAATGAAAACGGAATACGGTGCACTGAATTTTCCTTTTCTGCCGTATAACGGCTATAAAATTTGGGGCTTTACCTTAAAGGTGCTGACCGATATGTTGAACACCACCTTGGAGGCGAATATCCACCTCGATTATCCCAGCCATGAGCGCATCGAAGCATTGCGTCAGAGCGAACAGTTGAACAAGAGAGGACCACAATGATTTACCGAATTGGCGAGCAGACCCCAGTTATTGATGCCACCGTTTTTGTTGCCCAGAGCGCAGATGTTATAGGTCAGGTAACCCTCAAAGAGCATTCCAGTGTCTGGTTTAATGCAGTGATTCGCGGCGACTGTGATCGTATTGAAGTGGGTGCACGAAGCAATATTCAGGATGGCGCAGTACTGCATTGCGATATAGGTCAGCCGCTGATTATTGGTGAAGATGTCACCGTCGGTCACAACGCCATGATTCATTGTCTTGAAGTGGGTGATCGAACCTTGATTGGCATCAATGCGGTCATTCTCGATGGCGCAAAAGTTGGCAGTGACTGTATTATTGGCGCCAACACATTGGTTAAAGCGGGCAGTGTTATTCCCGATGGTTCATTGGTTGTAGGATCCCCAGGAAAGGTTATTCGCCAGTTGGATGAACAGGCTCGAGCCATGTTGCTCGCTTCAGCTGCGAGCTATGTTCATGAAGGAAAAGTAATGTTGAATGAGCTTGTAGAGGTAGAGCG
>Ga0307488_10000875_pt1 | contig 25047 bp, 19 predicted proteins | sample SB02metaG_FD_202248 | JGI IMG/M metagenome (GOLD analysis project Ga0307488, IMG submission 202248) | Sea-ice brine microbial communities from Beaufort Sea near Barrow, Alaska, United States - SB 0.2 | ecosystem: Environmental > Aquatic > Marine > Coastal | place: USA: Alaska | collected... | reverse complement strand
CGCATCAAGTTGTGTTCCAGAATGATTTGAATGTTGAAATTACTCAACTAGGACAAGATCTAGACTTTGATAACTTGAGTCGCGGTGAACGCAACAGACTTATCTTAGGTATGAGCTTTGCATTCCGCGATGTTTGGGAAAGCCTATATCAAAAGATTAACTTGTTGTTTATTGACGAGCTTATCGACAGTGGTATGGACACAGCCGGCGTTGAAAGTGCCCTAGGAGTTCTTAAGAAAATGGGGCGTGAAGGTGATAAAAACGTTTATCTTATCTCACACAAAGACGAACTAATAGGACGAGTTAATTATGTTATGCGTGTTGTAAAAGAAAATGGATTTACTTCCTACGAAAATGACATTGACATAGTTGAATAAAGAGTGTATTATGAATATACAAGATGATATACACGATCAATTAACTAAGGCATACTTAGAGTATTTTAAGGCAAACGAGGCGTTTGAAGATCGGTTGTCTTATCGTACACATGCTGCAAGTCGTAGTTGGTTGCGAAAAATTAGGCGATTGGCAAAATTAAGGCAAGAAGAAATACACGTAGCGTTTGCAGCCAAGAAGGCAGCTGAGAAACAAAAGGCAAAATAAGTATGTTATGCATTGGACTTATCAGGGTAAACAACTAGACGAACTTCCGGAAGGTTGTGAAGCATTTGTATACTTGATAACAAATTTATCCAATGGCATGATGTACGTAGGCAAGAAACTAGCAAAGTTTAAAGTAACTAAACCACCGCTTAAAGGCAAGAAGAATAAAAGACGTAGCACTAAAGAAAGTGACTGGAGAGACTATTGGGGATCCAGTGATAGACTTAACGCAGACGTTTTAGAGTTAGGCACAGAAAATTTCACACGTGAAATATTACATTTTTGTCCCAGCAGAGGCATAGCAAGTTACTTAGAGGCCCGTGAACAGTTTGAACGTAGAGTACTCGAAACAGATGATTACTATAATGGTATTATCAATGTTAGAGTTGGCGGATCAAACATTCTCAAAGAACATCTTAAAAAAAATCCCTAAGGCAAGTCAATACAGCACATAAGGTTAGCGGGCCAGTTTGCAAATACCGCTGAGAAAAAGGTCCCCTGAGAAGGACACTCGTACATATTGATTGACGCACCAGAGTGCGGAAGCCACCAAACAAATTGGGCTCACTAGTTGATATAGATTGATTGCTGTCAATCGAAAAACTGCACATTACACATAAAAACTCTTTAGCAACAGGAACGAAGCGAGAGGTATAATGCAGGATACTTGCACTTTTTGCAAGTTTCTGTAATAGATGTCGACGTAGGTTGGGAAAGGTCAGAGCCCATTGTGTAGCAGTATAACAAACACCTACTTCCAATGTCTATGGCTGGATAAGACTCACATGAAGTTTATCTTTTAGACGACGGGGCCGTAACAGGTTCCGTCTGACTGAAACGATCTACATGAAATTAATACAATATTACATTCGTAATATTGCTTGTTTATATATAAATCATTTAATTAAAACGAAGTGTAAGTAGTTTGAGCGTTAGCGAAAACTTGTTTCGTGCAACGAAACACATACTATATAATAAATACATATAAGTTATCGGAGTTAATAATGCGAGTATTACAAGTAATCACAGAAAAACAGCACAAAGGTCCTAAGGGACAACTTAAAGCTAAAGATGCTATTAAGAAATTGCCATCTGGTACAACTAAAAATGCTACTAGAAATAAACTAGTAGGAAGTACGCAAGTTAGTTCTGTTGACAAAATCGATGAAGCACCATTTAGTGATTTAGGAACTGGATTAAAAAAGTTTGGTGCTAAAGCTGCTGCTAAACTAGGTGCTAAAGATACTGCTGCTAGTATGGCAGGAGATGTAGATCGTAAAGAACGTTCTAACCTAATTTATCGTCGTTGGTTAAGCGTTGCTGGCAGTGCTAACATCAACAAGAATTCAGTTGATGCACAAACACTAGCAAACTTTATGGCAAAGCAAGGTTTGCCAACTAACACACTTAAAACTATTAGTGCTCCTTTAAAAGATACTCAAGTTGCAACTATTATTGCAAAAGCAGTAGCACAGAGTTTTGATCCAAATGCTAAACCGTCGGCAAGTCCTGTTGGAAAACCAGCTGCTGATAAAACAGGTTCAGTTGACAGTTCTAAAATTAAAGTTAAACCTGCAATGCAAAAACAAATTGACGCATTAAGTCCTGAACAGAAAAAAGAATTGGCAGCATTACTATGAACTTACACGAAGTTACACTATTTGAAAATAAAACTCATCGTATTCTAAATGAAGGATATCAAACCCTTACTGAAACACAAAAAGTTTATCTAAGTAGATTTGAAAAAGAATTATGGCCGTTGCTTGAAGATGTTAAATCATTGTTTGAACAAAATTTAACAACACAGCAAATACAATCTATTTTTCAAAATGCAGAACAAGTTGCAAAAGATAGTGGTGCTAATAGATCAGGATTAGGCAAAGCAGGTGATACAGCAGTTGCAGGTGTTAAATTACCAGGAAAAGTATTAAAGGCAGTTAACGACAAAGTTAATGAACTAGGCCGTATGGCTCAAGATTCTGGTCCTGTTAGCAATATGGATGCAAAGTTTTCTGAATTAACAAAAAATATTGCTGCTAACAATCCGGACAATAAAATAGTACAAGGTATTAAAGCAGTTAGTAATTGGGCCAAAGCAAATCCTGGAAAAGCAACTCTTGCTGTAGGTATTTTGACCGCGGTAGCATCTGTAATGGGCGGACCGGCAGGTGGCGCAGCAGCAGGTTTCTTGTTGCGTTCGACTAAAGATTTATTACAAGGTGAAAAACTTTCAACAGCAGTTGGTAAAGCGGCAAAGACTGCTGCTATTGGTGCTCTAGCAGGTTTTGCCGCTGACAAAGTAGGCGGCTTCTTTTCTGGCATACGAGGCGAAGTTATCGACCAAGGCAGATTTGCTGATGTTGATTATGGCGCATCTAAAACTCTAAGTGCTCCTGGTTACGAATGGACTAGAGAAATTCGCGGCGTTAACATAAAGGTGTTACCTGACGATGCAGCTACTATTAATAACCTAATGGATGTAATCGGACAAGGCGGCGACAGAGCAAGTCAAGCATTTGAAAAACTTTATAATTTATCTAAAGAAATTAAATCTACTGATTATAAAGATATGTTAAAAAACATTGGAGCAGTGGCTAGAGAAAACGATAGTTTATTTCAATGGATTGAGGGTGCTAAAACAGGTATAACTGCTCTAGTACAAGGTTCGGCAGCTAGTAGCAATAATAAAAAAGAATCGCTAGAAGCAGACTATGAACAATATCTTAAAGAAAGTGCGTTTGGCAATATTGCAAGCAAAGCAGCAGGCTTAATGAAAACTGGAGCCGATAAAGTTGCAAAAGCAACAGCACCAGCAAGACAAGCAATTGCACAAAAAACAAAAGATGTCGGTAATGAATTAGGTAACAAAGTTACTGCTAAAAAATTACAACAAGCGTGGAGTAATTTAGGCAACCCAATCGATACTGGAAGTATATACGGAATACTTCAAGATGCAGGAATGGATACAGATTTAATTCAAGCAGTTAGTGTGCAAAGTGATGTTACATTAAGTAAAGAAAATACTGTATTTGACTTAAAGAAACTTGCTGCTGAAATTAAAAAGTCAGGTGCTGCTGCTGAAATTAAGAGTCAACTTAGTGGTGTTGCTGCACCAGCAGTTAAAAAGCCTAGGGTTGTAAAACCAAAAGCTGTTTAAAAATACGGCATTTGTGTTTTCTTTGTAGTTTCAAAATTTTCTTTAACTATTTCAGAAACAATTTCTCTTTCTTCGGCTCCTAGTGCAAACGCTTCGTCTAGCGTCATGCCTCCTCTCATAAACCAACTTAATCTAAATGTTTCCATTTTAATATTTTTAGATTGATTTTCCATATTTTTAACTTCGTCTAAAATACGGTCAAGAGGCCAGCTTAGGATCTTTATGCGAAAAAATTTGCGGCATCCAATACTATTGGAACTTCAACTTCGGCAGGCGCACCAGCGGTCTGTTGTTCTTCAGTAGTTGTAATTTTCATTGGTTGCATTTGGAACTTGTCTTTTTGTATTTCCATATGATCCATAATAGCATTGTAAAATTTCTTATCTGCATTATTAATAAATTCTGCAATATGAAGTGGATTAACAACAGTATCGTTCTCAACAATAATTTTTTCAATACCTTGTGCAACAACGCTTACTGTTAGTGATGTTAACTTTGAAAAACTCTTAGAAAATAATTCAATTTTTCTTTCGTCGCTCATGCTGTCGTCGTTAACAATTGAAAAGATTCTTTGTTCTTCAAACGTTTTAATTGCATTTTGCGTAAACACTTTATAACTTAACGGCTTTAAATGAATAGCCATATCATTTACATTTACTATATTATCGTACTCAATGTCTACAAATGTGTCAAGCACTCTACGCAAGTCAATTGTGTAAACTGTTTCAATATCTGTATTAGGAAGTTTAACAGTCATGTCCATTGTTTCGCCATAACTTGCAATTCTAATTGCAGTTAACACAGCGTCGATATCAATACTAGGCATGCCCCAGGCATTGCGGATATTTGGAATACAACTTTGTATTACATCGACTGTTGCTTGACCGTTCAATAATGCATCAGGAGTTTTCATTGACAGTTCGTCTTTAGCTGTCATTGCAAAGACAGGATACTCTCCTGTTTCTGTGACATCTAACGCACTTATATCATAAAATCTGCCTTTACTTGGCAATCTTATATAAATTTTAGGTTGCCTAAAATATTTTCCTAAAGGATTTTGGTTGGTATTTTCCACTACTTTTTACTCCGCATAAATACATTATATACAAGTATGTATCTCTTATATTTATGTACGCATTTAACTGGTTGAGTAATTCATGGCTGACTTTGACGAAATTGTTATTAAGAACGTAGGAAAAGACGGCGTTGCTAGTGAAGTTACACTACAACGTCTAGTGTCTACTCTTGAAAAAAGCAAAGGGTTAGATGACAAAAGTAGAAAGAATTTAGAAGGTCTAGCAAGAGCTAGTAAAACGACATCAAATAGCTTTAAATCGTTCTCTGACGAAATAGAAAAAACAACCACCATAATGGAGGATGTTGGGAATACTCTCAAGAAGGCATTTACTCTAGAATCGTTTGGTAAAGTATTAGGATTTGCTGCTGGCACTGCTACTAACTTTGGCAAAGAAATGGCTAAAGGTAGTGTTGAACTAGGAGATTTTGCACAACACATTCCGGTACTAGGCGGAAGTCTAGGCATGCTAACACAATTCTTCCAGGACGGGTTAGACACATTTAGAAATTTATCCGACGTTGGCGCAGGATTTGGAAACAGCTTAATAGAAGTACGTAGACAAGCAGCTTCCTCTGGGCTAAGTCTTGATCAGTTCTCGAGTATGATTTCTAATAATTCTGACAGGCTAAGATTGTTAGGCGGAACAGCGTCTCAAGGTGCTGCACAGTTTTCTCAATTATCAAAACAACTGCGTGTTGGAAGCTTTGGTGATAAACTTATGAATATGGGTTACACCATGGAAGAACTTAACGAAGGACTAGGTGATTATATACAATTGCAATCTCGTAACGGTACATTGCAAGGAATGACTCAACAGCAATTAGTTGAAGGATCTCAAAACTATCTAACAGAAATAGACAAACTTGCAAGAGTCACAGGGCAATCACGAAAAGCAATTGCTGCTGAAATGCAACAAAATATGCAAAAAGCTAATTTACAAGCTCTTATGGCTAACATGACTGAAAAACAAGCAATAGAGTTTAATGCAGGGTTAGCAGCAGTTAGAAAAACAATGCCGGGATTTGGTGATGCAATTGAGGACTTGGCAGATGGAATTCCGCAAACAGCATTAGGTAAAAAACTAGCTGCATTAAGTCCGGCAGTTGCAGACGCAGCGGCAGCATTTGGGCGCGGCGATATTAATTCAACAGAGTTTATGAGTAGTCTTAAAAACGTTGGCGGCCCTGCATTACTAGAGTTTGTTAATGGATTAGATGCAGGACAAAGATCAGCGCTACTTCAGCAAGAAGGCTTTAGTGAATTATTAGGCAGTGTTCACCAAATGAGAGATTTTGTTAATTCAAATTTTGATCCTGCGAAAGCTGCTTTAGAACAGGCTAGACAGGACAAAACTAATGCAGGAATGGCAAACTTCCAACAAGCAATTGAAAAGGTAAGAACAAAACTTATTGAAGCATTTGTTGATAGTGGCCTTGCAGATGCACTAGGTGCTGCGCTTGTTAAGTTTTCAGAAATGTTTTTAGGAATAGCAACAGCAGTTGCAGATTTTGTTAAAGATATTTCAGATGGAAATATAATAACTGCTATAATGGGATTGTTCACAGATGCACTAGGCGGGCTATGGAATAATAAAGGATTGATTGCTGCTATGGTTGTTGGTATAGGCGCACTATTTGCAGCAAAGACAGTAGTCGGAGCATTAGCCGGAGCTGCAACCAAAACAATAGGAAACAAAATAACAGGCGCTCTTGGGCTTGGAGGCGACAGTGGCGAAAAAGGCGATAACGGAAGAAAAGGCGCAGCAAAAGCAGGCAACGCAGGAAAAGGTGTTGGTAGTTTCTTAGGTAATATGGGCGCAGGTGTTATGAAAGGTGCCGCAGCTGGATTAAAAGCATTTACGCCAGCTGTATTATCAGGTGCTGTGATATTCAGCGGTGTGGTAGTTGCAATCGGCGCAGCAATTTCTGCTGCTGCTTGGATGTTAGGTAAAACTCTTCCTACCTTTGTTGACGGATTAAAATCCTTTGAAGATTTAGACGGTGCAGCATTAAAATCAGCAGCAGTTGGAATGTTAGCTTTATCAGGAGCAATGGCAGCATTTGGAGCAGGCACCGCAGTAGCAGGCATCGGGGCAATGGTTGGCGGAATTACAGGTGCAATTGGTAAATTATTTGGAGCAGATGATCCACTTGAACAGTTAAAGAAATTTGCAGCAGCCGATATTGATGGCGCAAAAGTTAAAAATAATGCAGATGCACTTGTTGCATTTAGTACTGCAATGGCAGTAGGCGCAGGCGGCGCGGCCTTAGAAGGACTAGGAGCAATGATTAGCGGAATAGCCGGCGGTATTGGCGCACTATTCGGTGGCAAAGACCAAGGCGATATATTCCAAGATATGATTAAATTTGCATCATATGATATTGATGTTGCTGCTGTTAAATCAAATGCAGAAGCTATGACAGCATTTGCAAGTGCAATGGCAGTAGGCGCAGGCGGCTCCGCTGTTTCAGGATTAGGAACATTAGTAAGTGGAATAGCCGGCGGTATTGGCGCACTATTCGGTGGCGAAGATCCTATTACACAACTTGTAAAGTTTTCTGCATTAACTGTAGACATTACTGCTATTAAAACTAATGCAGAAGCAATGGCTGCATTTAGTGCAGCAATGAGCGGTGTTGTAATGATGCCAACAAAAGGAATATTTGCCAGTTTTGCAGGTGCAATAAGTGGATTGTTTGGTGGCGATACGCCGTTTGATCAATTAAGAGAGTTTGGTGCTTTAGAAATAAACTCAGCTGCTATTAAAACTAATGCAGAAGCAATGGCTGCATTTAGTGCAGCAATGAGCGGTGTTGTAATGATGCCAACAAAAGGGATATTTGCTAGTTTTGCAGGTGCAATAAGTGGCTTGTTTGGTGGTGATACGCCGTTTGATCAATTAAGAGAGTTTGGTGCTTTACAAATAAACGCAGCCGGTGTTAAGATAAACGCTGAAGCAATGGGTGCAATGAGTACCGGATTGCAAGGATTTAAAGATATAAGCAATGTCGAAATTAACAAAAATCTTGCATCAAGACTAACTGATTTAGCAAACATACCAGATTTAACTTCTTTTGCAACTTCAGTTAATGCACTAGCATCATCTAGTCTCGGAACAGGAATTAACACTTTAAATAATCTTGACAGTTCGGGTGTCTTGCAGTATACTGAAGCTATGAAACAGTTAGTTGATGTATTAGGAGAATTGAACGCCGAACTAGGTGCTGATAATAAAGTAGGTATTGGTACAGGTACTAATGCAGGTGACGTTGTTGGTAAGATGGATAGTATAGGCGGTGGTAGCGGCTCAGGTTTAAGTGCAGAAAAGCTAGATTTGTTAAATACTACGATGAGATCAATATTAACTATTTTAGACGAAAGTAGAGGATATCACAAAGATACTGCTAAAGCAGTTAAAAGTGGCGATCTTCAACGAGGAGTATAAAACGTGAGTTGGAAAAAATATTTTACCCCTGTAGAAACAGGTAGTAGCGGGAACGGCAGCTATAGTACGCTTGGCGGACCCCGTGGTGGAAACCAACCAGGACCTGCTCGTACTAATTACAGTTCGTATTTGCCTGATGTGTATATGGGTACTCCTAATCGAGTTGACCGTTACGGTCAGTATAATACTATGGATATGGATTCAGAAGTAAATGCTGCATTAGATATTCTTGCTGAGTTTTGTACACAACGTCACGGCGAAACTAATTTAAGTTTTAGATTAAATTTTAATACAAAAGCAACTAATGTTGAAATTACTATTCTAGAACAATACTTAAAACAATGGAATAAACTTAATAATTTTCAAACAAGATTATTCCGTATTATGCGCAACGTATTTAAATATGGTGATGCATTCTTTGTACGAGACCCAGAAACTAAAAAATGGTTTCATGTCGATCCTGCAAACGTAAACAGAATTATTGTTAACGAAAGCGAAGGCAAAACGCCTGAGCAGTATATCATTAAAGACTTTAATTTAAACTTTAGAGAAATGGTTGCTACAACGCCTTTTCAGACAAATGGAAACATTACAGGTGGCGGAGCAGCTAACTATCAAACAGGCGGCGCACGAGGAATGGTTGGTAACGTATCCGGAGCAACAACTGGAAATAGATTCCAACAAGCAGAAGGCGAAGTTGCAATTAATGCCGAACATGTTATTCATTTAAGTCTGTCAGAAGGGCTTGATAACAACTTTCCATTTGGAAATAGTTTATTAGAAACTATCTTTAAAGTTTTTAAGCAAAAAGAATTACTCGAAGATGCTATTATCATCTATCGTGTACAACGTGCGCCAGAGCGCAGAGTATTCTACGTTGATGTGGGTAATATGCCAAGTCACCTTGCTATGCAATTTGTCGAGCGTGTTAAAACGGAAATTCATCAAAGAAGAATCCCATCCAAGACAGGTGGCGGAACTAATGTCATAGACTCAAGCTACAACCCACTGTCAATTAACGAAGATTACTTTTTCCCTCAAACAGCAGAAGGTCGTGGATCTAAAGTTGAAACACTGCCAGGCGGTACTAACTTAGGAGAGATTGATGACCTTAGATACTTTACTAATAAGCTGGTACGCGGATTACGTATCCCAAGTTCGTACTTACCAACTGGAGCAGATGATTCAGCTTCACAATATAATGACGGACGTGTGGGCACAGCATACATACAAGAATTAAGATTCAATGAATATTGCAAAAGACTTCAGGGATTAGTAGCTGAAGAATTTAATATAGAATTTAAACGCTACTTGCTTGAAAAAGGTATCAACGTTGATACAGCAATGTTTGATTTAGAATTCCAGCCACCACAGAATTTTGCAGCATATCGTCAAAGTGAAGTTGATAATGCACGTATTCCTACATTCCAAACAATGAGTGCAGTACCGTTTATATCAAATCGTTTTGCAATGTCTCGTTTCTTAGGTATGACAGATACAGAGATTGCAGAAAACGAAAGACTATGGCGTGAAGAAAACGAAGAAAACTTAGAAATGCCTGAAACTGATTCAAGTGGTGAAATGCGCAGTGCAGGAATTAGTGGCGCAGGCATCGAAGGCGACTTAGGTGCAGGCGAAGAAGAAATCCCAGACGATGAAGCACCAATTGACGGCGGTGAAGGTGAAGGCCCAAGCACAGCTACTGATACAAATATTGGTGGGAACCCGAATACTGAGCAAACGGTATAAATACAATATGATATTACGTGAACTATATTATTTTGATAAAGAGTCGTTAGAGCCTACAGAAGACAAAAGTCTTGATCTTGCTGCCGACGAAAGCTCTATTGACTATGATGACACACGTAAAACTCGTCTTACACTAAAGCAAATTAATAAAATGCGTAAAGCTAGTGAATTTCACAACGAAGAAAAAGCCAAAGAGCGCGACTTTGTCCGTCAAATGTATGGCGTTGCTGCCAATGCTGAAGCAGCAATTTAAATAATCAAATATATACTATATGAGTATTGCCTTTGTTGTTGGCAACGGCATTAGTCGATTGCCAGTTAATTTAACATCCTTAAAAAAATACGGATCTGTATATGCGTGCAACGCAGTATACAGAGAGTTTTCACCTGACTATTTAATAGCTGTAGATTCAAAGATGATTGTAGAAATTTGTGAATCAGGTTATCAACTAAGGAATATAGTTTGGACAAATGAAAATAATAAACGACATTTAAAATACGAAAAACTAAATTTCTTTCAGCCTAGCAAAGGTTGGAGTAGCGGTCCTACAGCACTGTGGCTAGCTAGCCAACATAAACATAAAACAATATATATTTTAGGATTTGATTTTAAAGGTATTAACGAAGATAAGGTTAATAACATATTTTCAGGAACAAAAAATTATAAACCAACAGATGCAAATTCTACGTATTACGGAAACTGGCTTAGACAAACTCGTAATGTTATATTAGAAAATCAAAATATTTCTTATAAAAGAGTTATAGCACTTGATAACTTTTGTCCAGAAGAACTAAATAATTATAACTACAGCACAGAAATTATAGAAGATTTCTTATCAAAACTTCAAAACGGCTCGTTTTGAACCTATTTCTATGTATTTTTTCTCATCTTTGTTAAATACAATTGACAGCCTTACCATAGGTATATAAATATTTTTACAGGAGAAAAAGCATGTCAAACACAAGTAAATTTGAAGAAATGCTTGAGCGTCTAGTCAACGAAGACAGACAAGGCGCTGAAGAGCTATTTCACGAAATCGTAGTTGAAAAATCACGCGATATCTACGAAGCACTACTATCCGAGTCAGATGATGACGAAGAAGTTGATGAAACAACAGACGAAGAAGTTGATGAGTCAGACGACGAAGAAGTTGATGAAGCTTCAGACGACGAAGACTTAGACGAGTCAACTGATGAAGAATTAGACGAATTCCAAGCAGAAATATCTCCAATGGCAACAGAAGGAGACCCAACAGACGACATGATGGGCGACTTAGAAATGCCAGCAATGGGCGACGAAGAAGGCGGCGAAGAAGAATCAGAAGGCGGCGCAGAAGCAGCACTTGACGATTTAGAAGCAGCACTTGACGCATTGAAAGATGAATTTGCGGCTATGATGGGCGACGACGAAGCTGACGACGAAGCTGACGACGAAGAAGGCGACGAAGAAGGCGACGAAGAAGCTGACGATGAAGAGCCAGAAGAAGAAGCATTCCAGTACGAAGCAACAGAAAAATCATCAACCGAGCAAATGCGCGAGTATGTTGAGAAAATTGGCGGCGATCAATATAAAGATTTTGGTAAAATGGGCGACAATGGCGCACAAACAAAATCAACTGTAGCTGGTAAAAATGATATGGGCGGAACAACTGCTAACATGACCAAAGGCGGTACAACTAGTACTGGCGAAGTTGGCAAAGGCAAAATGCAAGGTTCAGCACTAAACAATCAAACTCCAAAAGAAGACAACGCAGGTAACATTAATGTTCCAGGCGGAAAAGCTGGTAAAGCAATGTCTGCAAACGGAAAAGGTCATGGCGCAGAGAAAAAGGGCGCTGGCGAAACTGCTGACAAGGGTGCTGGAAGTCCGTTAAACGGCGCACCTAGAAGAGCAAAGTAATTAAGGGACAAACGGTATGTTTAACTTACGAGAGAACTTGACATTCGACCAAGCAAAAATGGTTGTTGAGTCTGCTAATGAAGGTAAAGACCTTTATATGAAGGGAATTATCATTCAGGGCGGTATACGCAATGCTAACCAGCGTGTGTATCCTGTAAATGAAATTAGTAGGGCTGTCAAAACTCTCAATGATCAAATTGAAGGAGGATATAGTGTTCTCGGCGAAGTTGATCATCCAGAAGGCCTTAATATTAACTTAGATCGTGTAAGTCATATGATTCAGCAATGCTGGATGGATGATGCAAACGGTTATGGTAAGTTAAAAATTCTACCTACTCCTATGGGACAGCTAATTAAAACCATGCTTGAAGCAGGTGTTAAGTTGGGTGTCTCCTCTAGGGGATCAGGTAACGTAAGTGAATCAGGTAACGGTGAAGTATCTGATTTTGAAATTATCACTGTGGACGTTGTGGCTCAGCCTAGCGCCCCTGGTGCATATCCTACACCAATCTATGAGCACCTTATGAACGCTCGTGGCGGATATAAGGCATACGAATTAGCGCAGGCAACAAAACACGACACAAAGGCACAAAAATACTTAAAGGAATCGTTGATTAATATAATCAACAAACTCCAGTGAACTAGGAGAAAGTAATGATAGATGCACTGAAAACACTATTTGAAAACGACGTTGTTTCCGAAGATGTCAGAGCACAGATCGAAGAAGCATGGAATGCAAAAATTCGCGAGAATAAGATGCAAGCAACTGCTCAACTACGTGAAGAGTTTGCTCAAAAATATGAGCATGACAAATCACTTATGGTTGAAGCAATTGATTCTATGATTTCAGAAAAACTAGCCGAAGAAATTGCTGAGTTTACGGAAGACCGTAAACAATTAGCTGAAGCAAAAGCAAAATATACAGTAGCAATGCGTGAAAACGCAAAACTACTAAAGGGTTTTGTAATGCAGCAGTTAGGCAAAGAGGTTGGGGAACTACATACTGATCAAGTTAGAATGGCTGAAAACTTTTCTAAACTTGAAGAATTTGTAGTTGAAGCTCTAGCTAAAGAAATCGCCGAGTTCAACGAAGATAAGAAAGACTTAGCAGAAACTAAAGTGCGCTTAATCCGCGAAGGTAAAGCACACATTAATGCAGTTAAATCTAAGTTTATCGAGAAAAGTGCAAAATTGGTATCAGAAACTGTTGACAAAACTCTTAATAGAGAAATTGGACAACTTAAAGAAGATATTGATACTGCACGTAAAAACGACTTTGGTCGTAAGCTATTTGAAGCATTTGCTTCAGAATACGGCACCAGCTATCTCAATGAGAAATCAGAGACAGCGAAGCTAATGAAAGTTGTCGATGCTAAAGATCGTCAATTAGCAGAAGCAAAAGCAACGGCTGTTAAAGCAATAGCACTAGTAGAATCAACTAATAAAGAGAAATCACGCTTAGTTGAATCTGCACAAAGAAAAGAAATCATGCATGGTTTAATTGCTCCTTTGAGCAAAGACCAGCGCGAAATCATGACAGACTTACTGGAATCTGTACAGACAAGTAAACTGCAAAGTTCATTTGGCAAGTACTTACCATCGGTTATCGACGGAAATACTCCAGCAAAGCGTAAGGCTACATTAACCGAAGGCAAAGAAATTACAGGCAACAGAAATGAAACTAACGTTAGTAGAACAGCACGCGAAGAGAATGTCATCGACATTCGTCGTTTAGCTGGATTAAATTAAGGAGACAATTATGTCAGAACTACTAGAAAGTCGCTGGCAGGAAACAAAAAGCGCACTTGTTGAGGGCCTAAAAGGCAACAAGAAAGCTGTTATGGAAACAACTTTGGAAAATACCCGCAAGTATCTTTCAGAATCCGCAACAGCTGGCGCTACTTCTGCCGGTAATGTCGCAACACTTAATCGTGTTATTCTTCCAGTTATTCGTCGTGTGATGCCAACTGTCATTGCAAACGAGCTTGTTGGTGTTCAACCAATGACTGGTCCTGTGGGTCAGATCCACACACTACGTGTTCGCTATAGCGACACATCAAACGGTGCAACAGCAGGTGAAGAAGCTCTAAGCCCATTCAAAATTGCTCAAGCGTATTCAGGTGCACCTGGATCAAATGCAGCACCAAGTGCAACTGCATCAATGGAAGGTGTTGCGGGTAACCGTATGTCCATCCAAATCTTGAAGCAAACTGTAGAAGCCAAAACACGCAAACTAAGCGCACGTTGGACTTTTGAAGCTGCTCAAGATGCACAATCAATGCATGGCATTGATATTGAAGCAGAAATCATGGCAGCTCTTGCACAAGAGATCACTGCTGAGATTGACCAAGAAGTTTTAGCTTCTTTACGTTCGCTAGCAGGCGCAGCTCTACTTGATTACAATCAAGCAACTGTAAGCGGTACAGCTACATTCGTTGGTGACGAGCATGCCGCATTGGCAGTTCAGATCAACCGTGTTGCTAACATTATTGCTCAGCGTACACGTCGTGGTGCAGGTAACTACGCAGTTGTTTCGCCTTTCGCGCTAACAATTCTACAATCTGCAACTACTAGTGCATTTGCACGTACAACTGAAGGCACATTCGAAGCACCTACAAACACTAAGTTTGTTGGTACATTGAACAATGCAATGAAAGTTTATGTTGATTCATACGCACCAGACAGTACAGACGTTCTTATCGGATACAAAGGCGCAAGCGAGTCAGATGCACCAGCATTCTACTGCCCTTACATTCCATTGATGAGTAGTGGTGTTGTACTAGATCCATCAACATTCGAGCCAGTCGTATCCTTTATGACTCGTTATGGATATGTTGAACTAAGCAACACAGCATCGTCACTAGGCAATGCTGCTGATTACCTAGGTAAAGTTGGTCTAGCTGACACATTCGGTAACGTATCGTTTAGCTAATCTAGCAATAGATAGAAAAATAAAATAGGCCCTACGGGGCCTATTTTTATGACTTGAGTAAACTTTGATAAATACATTGTCATAGAGAACGAACCTCTAGATGAGGACTTATGCGGCACCATCCGCGTATTACCTAGAACGTAACTATTAAGGAGAAAAAAATGGGACGTCCAGTAAATAAAAGATATCTTGGTGATCCGGCAGACGGCACTAACATCACAGTACGTGCATATGTTGGCGGCGTTGACGAACAAGCATATATCGTAAATCAAAAAGGCACAAATAAATTCACAGTTTCCAATAATGCAGGTAATGCTACTGCTATTTGCAGACTAGCAAACGTTGCAACTGCTTCTATTGTAGCAGGGCAAATGGTACTAGAAGCATTTAATACTGCTGGCGAGCGTGTAGTTCTTAAAAAACTTTTTAACAGAACTGCTACAGACTGGGCTGCTAACCGTTATACTTGGGCACTTGAAGACGATTCAACTGATACAGTATTACGTTTAACTGCAATCTAAGTTAGAGAGGGGATTAATAGTCCCCTCAATTTAGGAAAAATTTATGAGCAGAATACTTGATATACCTACCGGAGACTATAGAATTGCTGTCCAACCAGGCGGTGACATTCTACTTTATACTGGAAACTCTTCTGGACGAGTAATCATTAGCGGCAATTTAGTAGTTGAAGGGGATAACATTATCCTTGGAGATACAACTAATGCTAACGTTGCTGATTTAGAAATTGAAGATAGAATTGCTAGACTAAACGTAGGCGAAACAGGTGCAGGCATCACCGGTGGCGTAGGAGTTCCTCCGCAATCAGGTATTGAAATTGTCCGCGGTAGTCTTCCAAATGCAAGATTAGTATTTGATGAAAATGCACCGTATGAAGATCCAATTACTGCTACACAAGGTCTTGGAGCATTTAGTTTTAAAATAGTCGACAGTAACGGCGCAGAAACTATTGCAGGAATACAAACAAACAGTATTGATACCGGCGGCGGCCCGCTAATGTTTGATGCTGGTAGTAATCCTTTAAGAGCTGCTGCTGCTAATTACGAAACTTATGTAATTACTGATGATGATATTCCTAATAGTAAATGGGTTACAGATTATGTAACTTCATTTACAGGTTCAAATCCACCAACATCGATAAAACAATTAGATACATTAGTAGCTGCTGAAGATTTTGACATTACTGGAGTAGACAGTATTGTTAGAATACAAACAGACGGATTTAACAGAGTAATTGTTGGAAATTCTTCTGCAACAGTATACGATTTAACTATATCAGGCACTACTATTAGTACTTCTAATAGCGGAGACGATTTAAATTTAGTTGCACTAGGAGGCGGCAGTATTAAAATTGCAGATATACTGCATTTAGATAGTGACACAAACGGCGTTGCACCTGCAGCACCTGTTACTGGCACTATTGTATACCACGATAGTACAACTACAAAAGATACAGGAATACAATTCACTAATGCAAATAAATCAGGCGAGCTAGCAAGTAGACGCACTGCTGTATTATATGCATTAATATTTTAAGGAAACAGTAAATGGCAATAGCAAATTTAGATATACAAAACACCGCAGCATCAATTCTCACTGTTCCAGTTGGTAAGACTTACGTTATTACTACAATGATGGTAGTTAATACTGCTGCGCCTGATGTAAACGACGATACTGCGGGAGCAACAACACTTACAGTGCATATTGTTAGTAATGGCGGCGTAGGTGATATTACTAACACAAATATGGTTATTAATGTATTGCCTATTACAGCAGGCGAGACATTTGTAATGGATACAGAAAAACTTGTGTTAGACGCAGGTGATAGTTTTGTGTTAAAGGGCGCTACACCTGCTAATCTATCAGCAACAATTAGTTACGTGGATATTTAATATGAAATTCTACAGAAAACAAACTACTAACATAAAAAATATACAAGGACGCGGCATTATATTAAAGCATAATGACGAAGTAGTAATTGATACGCCAAAAAGTATTAAAGTACCAGTTGGTGATATTAATAGTAGACCGTTAGTGGCCGAAGAAGGTATGATGCGTTACCTTATTGAATCTGCCCCAGGCAATCCAATAAATGGAAAGTTAGAATTTTATCAAGACGGCGACTGGAAAAAAATTCGTATGGGCACTGCTACTCCGATTATACAACAAACGTTTAATGGAGCCGACGATATTGAAACTATATTTGGTCCTCTAGACAATCAAGATGTAGAAAATCCATTAAGTTTTGCTAACAACCCTACAAGTATACTTGTTTATATAGAAAACGTTTATCAAGTTCCAACAACAAACTATGTACTAATACAGAATCCAGTAGGTAAAGATGTGGGTTGGTATCTAGATTTTGGTACGCCTCCACCGACCGGAAAAGATATAACAGTGATACATAATTTCGACAAATAACTGCAAAACCAGCGTTTAACAGTATTTAACACAAGGTTTTAAGTGAATCAAAAATAAGGGCTAACAGGCCCTTATTTTTTTGATCTGATAAATACTATTGTTACAACAGATTGGCCTGTTGGAATATTAAACTGTGGTCAACCCGCAAAGAACTGTAAAAGCAGATGAAAAAGTGGTTGGAGCGACAGGATCGCCGAACTTTGAGGAGCTGATGTGGCCAACGTAGGAAGAATATCAGGTCAATTACTTAAGAGCAATCTCTTACGTGACGATGACCTAGCAATTGACAATGATCTATTATACCTCAAAGTTGGCACAGGAACACGATTTGTTGGAGTCAACAACGCAACTCCAGGTTATGCACTTGACGTAACGGGCACGATCAACGGAACTGAATTAAGAGTTGGATCTCTTACAGTTGACGATCTATTATTAAATAACAATACCATTACAACCACTGTCGGCGATATAGAAATTACGCCAGCAACTGTTACCGACTTTATTACATTAACAGGTAATACTAATTTAACAGGCGACTTAGAAGTTACTGGTAATATTCACGCAACAGGAAACATCACTGCTGATGGCGGCTCGATTACATTTGGTGACGATATTGCGCAAGACAACGTTGTGTTCAACGCAGAAATTGCAAGTCATCTTATTCCAGATGCTGATGTAACATATGATTTAGGTAGTACAACTAAAAAATGGCGCTCGCTATATATTAGTGGACAAACTATTAACTTAGGCGATCTTCAATTAAAAGATAGTGGCGACGGAAAACTACAAGTTCTTTCTGGAGGAAAAATTGTTGGCGAACTTGGTGGATTTGTAGAAGCTTCGGGCGCAAACATTGATGATAATTTAACGCTATCTGGAGATAGAATTGCTACTACTGTAACAAACAGCAATTTGTTTATTAGTGCAGCTGGTACAGGGGAAATTGTTCTTGAATCTTCGTTACGTGCAGGAAACATAACTGTAGATGATGATTTAAATTTAAACGGCAATAGAATTAGTACAACAGTAAGCAATAGTAATTTAGAACTAAGTGCTGCTGGTACTGGCATAGTTGATGTTGTAGGAACATTAAGAGCATCTGAATTACAAGTTGGATTTACAACAACAATTACAGACATTCTAGATGAAGATACATTAGTAAGCAACAGAGATAATGCACTAGCAACACAACAAAGTATTAAAGCATATGTTGATAGTAATATTTCTAACACAGTAAACAGCTTAATAGGCGACGCTATTATATTAGGTACCCCGTCAGATGGAGTGTACACTGACGGTGCATACACATCAGTAAATCCAACAGGGTATATTTCAGAAGCAATTGATCAACTTAACGAAACTATGCTTAATATTCGCAACAACACATTTGTTCGTAGTGTTAGTTTTGTTGGAACACCAAATGCAGGTGGTGAAGGAACAACAGTTACACTTAATTTAACAATTGACGGCAATCCTAATCGTTACGATATTGATTGGGGCGATGGAAGTGTCACTAACGGCACTACAGACAATACTCCAAGTCACACATATACAAGCAATACTAACTCGCCGTACACTGTTGAAGTTAGAGCATACAACAACACCGGCACTGGTTATGGAAGCGAAGCACTTGTAACTAATACAGATTACATTATTATCTACACAGCAGATCCAGCAGTAGCTTTTGGTCTTTACACAGCAGCATCAGGAGGCAGCGCAATTACCGGAAATAACAAATATGTTATTGAAGGCAATAGTTTATATTTAGAAAACATTACAACTAATACACTGATGGCAGACGTAACCTATACAATGAACTGGGGTGACGGAACTGCATTAGACAACATTGCCGACGACACAGCAAATGGCGGTGTTAGCGGAGCAAGATTGCAACACACATGGGGTGCAAGTACTAATACAAGTACAGGCAGTGACACATTAACACTAACATTAGTATCTCACACCACTGCAACACCAGAACTATTTCCAATAAGTGTTACTGACACATTAAAGGTATATAATCCTAACATTGCTACTCCTAATGGGTTAAGCACAAAAACAATTAGTATTACCGGCACCGATGGCACAAGTCCAAAATTAGCAGCAGGATTTACAGATGTATCCGGTGCTACTACATTAACACCCGGAACATCAGTAAGTAGAGTTGATGCAGTATCAGGAAACATTGAAACAACAGTAACAACATTAGCATACGATGCCGATGCAGGAACATTGTCTGCATTAGTTAACGGAGTTGCAGATGGCGCAGTTGTATTAGGCGCAGGCAGTAATGCAGGAATAACTAATAGTTTAAATATTGTTTCAGAAAGTGACTACAATTTATTTAATGCAACTGGCAGCGGTGTATCTTTTGCACAAAGTATCTACCACCCAGCGCTATACACAGGCTTTACTGCAAAAATTAGTAAAAGTGCTACAACAGTAACTCCAGGAGTTAACTCATTCCAGTTGAGCCACAGTGTAACAGGTGATACAAACACTATTGAGTTTGTAAAAGACGATGTTAATTCTGTACCAGTTGCTATAGGCGGCACACTAGCACAAGCAAATGCAGGAACACTGCGTTATATAAGCGGCGTACCTTATTATAATACAGGCGCTACTCTTACATTAAGTGGTGCAACTGCTGATAGCTTTATCGGACAAACATACGCAGACGTTAGTGACATAATCGAAGTTACAAGTGCAGCTAACCTAGAAGGAACAACTGCTAATGCAATTAACGAACAAAACTATACATATGCACAAGTTGACGGAACAAGCAGCTTCTTAACAGGTGGAATTCCTAATGCTAATACTGGTAACGGATCACCTTACGCATTTGGAGACTTAACTGTTAGCATTAATGCTACTAATGTAAGAACTGTTGAACAGTTACGTTATAGAGTTAGAAACGCAAACGGATCTAGTAGCTACGTAACAATGAGCGAAGCAGTACAAGTACACAGTGCAGCACAGGGCGGAATTAGTGAAATTGCAATTGTAGTTGCAGATGCACTAGGAAACGGCACTTATACAGATGACGGCAAAAGAATATTTAATTTTGCAGCTGAAACAACTAATACTCCAGTTTACAATAACACGCTTAATTTTTATACAAATAACGTGTATACAGAAGCAGCTGATCCTGGCGTTACCGGTACTAAAGAAGCAACACTTAGACTAGGTATATTAAAACATAGTACAGATGATTTTAGTAACTTTTTACCAGCAGGACCAAACAGAAGCGCAGATACAGGTACACAATATTTTACATTTGCGTTTCGTAGACAAGTTGTTGCGAACCTCAATATTAATATTACAAGTTCAACAGGCGTATCGGGCGTATGGATTGCAGCACCAGGAACAGCAATTGATGCGGCAAGTACACTAAATGGTTGGTTAAATTGTTCAGCAGTTTATAACGGATCAGGCGTCCCGGGCGCAAATACAGGAAGTGGCGGCAACGGCAGTGACGGCTGTGCTACCACAACAGGCGAAAGAATAGTTCCAGCAGTAGCATTGAGCGGCTCATACACAATGACACTTGGAACAGAGAATTTAACAAACGCTACTAACAATGTAGCACTAGTTAGAATAGCATTAACAGCAGGTCAGAGCATTACGGCTCTTTCGATATCTTAAGGTTATAATTAAATGGCGATAAGCGACATACAAAAAATTGACTGGCTTTGGAAAAAAGTAGGTTACGGTGTTACTAAAACAGATATTAACAGTATTAAAAGTGCTGTTAACGAAAGTATACCAAGCGGCTTACTTTTAAGAGGTGACCAAGTTTGGGGTGACTCAGCAAGTATTACGTTAACAATACCAGCAGTAAGTACAACAGTAGTAACCTTAAATACTGTTGAAGCAACTGAAGATACTACTGCAACGCCGCGCAGAACATGGCTTTCTGGATACCAAAATTGGATACCTCCACAGTTTGGTTCCACATATCAAATTAGCGTATATATTGATAATGCAGGCGCTGCTGCTCCTGCAACAACAGGTACAAAAATCTTTGCAGCTGGTTCAGGAAATAACGACGAATGGTTCTTTGACTATGCATCAGGTACATTAAACTTTATTGGCGATAACTTACCAAGCGGACTTACTGCTAGTAAAAGAATATACATTAAAGGTGCTTTATATACAGGAACACTTGGCACATCGTCTGCAAACGGCGGACAGTTTGGTGATGTTATTGTAGGCGGAGGCGGAAGTGGAGATATTACTACTGCTCCTGGAATTAATTTAGGCATCGGCGCAGGCGCTGGTGGCGATATTAACATTGGATCAAGTGAAGGCGGATCAACTAACATCGGAGCCGGATCAGGAGAAGTTAACTTAGGAACAGGGTCTGGCGCAACTAATATCGGTACTGGCGGCGGCGAAGTTAACATCGGTGATAACTTTAATATTGATCCAAATGGTAACCTAACACTAAGTCAAATTACAATTAATGGTAACAGGATAAGCACATTTGATTCAAATGCCAATTTAGAATTAATGGCAGCAGGATCTGGCTACATTGACTTTTTAAGTAATGCTGTTATTCCAAGTTTAGAAATTAGTGACCTAACCTCAGGTCGTATATTACTTGCTGGTACTAACGGATCAGTTGAAGACAACACAAACTTAACATTTGATGGCAGTACCCTAGCTGTAACAGGTGCAGTTGATGTAACAGGTGCAGTTGATGTAAGTACAACACTAGGCGTTACCGGCGAGTCAACTCTTGCAAGTGCTACTATCAGTGACTTAACTGCTGGTCGTGTTGTATTGGCTGGTGTAGATGGAGCTGTTGAAGATAGTGCTAACTTAGCATTTGATGGCAGTATATTAGCTGTAACAGGTACAGTTGATGTAACAGGTGCAGTTGATGTAAGTACAACATTAGGCGTTACTGGCGAATCAACACTTGCAAGTGCTACTATCAGTGATTTAACAGCAGGTAGAGTTATACTGGCCGGCGTAGACGGCGCAGTTGAAGATAGTGCTAACTTAGCATTTGATGGTACTACATTAGATGTAACAGGAGCAGTTGATGTAAGCACAACACTTAACGTAACAGGCGAATCAACTCTTGCAAGTGCTACTATCAGTGACTTGACAGCAGGTAGAGTTATACTGGCTGGCGTAGACGGCGCAGTTGAAGATAGTGCTAACTTAGCATTTGATGGCAGTACCCTAGCTGTAACAGGTGCAGTTGATGTAAGCACAACACTTAACGTAACAGGCGAGTCAACACTTGCAAGTGCTACTATCAGTGACTTGACAGCAAGTCGTGTTGTATTAGCCGGTACTGCTGGCGCTATCGAAGATAGTGCTAACTTAACATTTAATGGTACTAGGCTCACTATAACTGGTGATGCAGAAATTACTGGAAACTTAACATTAGGTGGAAACATTACAATTGGTGATGCAGACACAGATAGTATTACAGTTGCAGCAGATTTTGAAAGTCACTTGATTCCAAGTGACAATGCTGTATATGATCTAGGTAGTGATGCAAAGCGTTGGAGATCTTTATATGTAAGCGGCAATACAATCTACTTAGGTGGATTAAAAATGCAAGACAACGGCACTGGCGGCCTTGTAATTCTTGGAGACGACGGTAGTAAAACTAGTTTTGAAGCAAGTGTAATTGATGCACAACGTATTATTGTTGATGAAATTGAAATAGACGGCAACAGAATTCGTACACTTAACTCAAACTCAGACTTAGAATTAAGTGCAAGCGGCACAGGTAGAATACTTGCTAACGGCATTGATGTTACAATGCCAGAAGGCAATATTTGGTATGTTACACAAAACGGTAACAATAATAATTCGGGCGCACTACCCAACGATGCATTTGCATCAGTTAATTATGCGTTAACGCAAGCAACTGGCGGTGATGTTGTATTTGTAAGTGCAGGAACTTTTGAAGAAGTATTTCCACTAGATGTTCCTGAAGGTGTTACAGTTAGAGGTCAAGGTGTTCGTGCTACGCAGATTAAACCAACTGCTGCTACAAGAGATTTAGACGGATTTAGAATTGACGGCGGCGTCGTTATTGAAAGTCTAACTGTCCGTGAAATGGAATACAACAGTGGCAACGACACTGGTTATGCTTTCAGATATAAGCCAACAGCAAATGTTACTATTCGTTCTGCATATATTAAAGATGTTACTGTTGCTAACTTTGGTTCAAGTGTAAGACTTGGAACTAACGGATTAGATGATCCGTACGGATTTGATGCAGGCGACGCAGGACGCGGTGCATTAGTAGACGGCGCAAGTATTGATATTGGATCTATTCAACCAGCAATGTTGTTTGATAGCGCTACATTTATTGTTCCTAATTCAGTTGGTTTAATTATGACCAACGGTGCAAGAGTAGAATGGTTAAACAGTTTTACATATTTTGCACATGAAGGTATTAAGGGTATTACAGGTACAGTCGGCCGTGGCGGCTCTGGCAAAACACGCATTACACTTGGCGGCGTTGTAGGAACAATTACAGCAGGTGACCTAGCAACATTTACATCTACAGACGGTTCAACAGTTGTAACAATGACAGTTGATGCAGTTGAAAACGGAACTACTCTTGTACAAAATGGTCGTAACGACGATCTAGAAGGATTTGATTATACTCCAGAAAGTATCACATTTGTAGGCGGAGTTGGCGCAACTGCTACAAGTATTTTACGCTATAATAGAAAAGAGTTTGCTGCAGAAATGCGTTCAATTGCATCAGCAAATATCTATGGCAACTTTGGTATAATTGCCAACGGTCCAGATACAAGTTTGAGAATGGTATCTCATAACTTTGGTTACATTGGTGTTGGTAAAAAATTAGACAACGACGACACAGCAGTAGTTCAGGCAAACGAAGTTACAGAAATAAACGGTGGTAGAGTTTACTATTCAACAGTTGACCAAAGAGGCGATTTTAGAATTGGCGCACACTTTACAGTTGACCAACAAACAGGCAACACTACGTTCCAAGGAGGCGTATTTGATGTTACCACGCTAACTGGTATTAATTTTGTAAGTGGTGAAAATTTAAGTATTGTTGATCCGTTTAAATTACAAACGGGAAATTTAAGAATATCAGGAAATAGTATTTCAAGTATTCAAGGTGATATTAATCTAATTCCTGCAGGCACAAACGGAATCAACTTAAATGCAAGCACAGAAGTAGGCGGCAACCTAACTGTTGGACAAGATCTAACAGTAACAGGCGACACTATTCTTGCAGGTAATATTGATATTACTGGTAACTTAACACTTGGCGGGAACATCACAATTGGTGATGCAACTACAGACAGTGTAACTGTTGCAGCAGACTTTGAAAGTAATCTAATTCCAAACGCTTCTGAAACTTATAACCTAGGTACAGATACACAACGTTGGAATACACTATACGCAAAAACTGTAGATATATCAAACGGTGTAGCAGCGGGTAATGTTCAGATTGCAGTTACCGACGACAACACAATTGACACAAGTGCTGGTAACTTAACACTTAATAGTGTAGGCGGAACTACAACAATTGACGACGATGCAGTTGTTACAGGCACATTGGATGTTACTGGCACATTGGATGTTACTGGCAACACAACAGTTGATGCAATCACAACTGGCGCTGCAACAATTGCAAGTGTTGGCGTAACTACTAATGCAACAGTTGGCGGCACACTAGGAGTAACCGGAGAAACAACATTAGCAAGTGCTATTGTTTCAGATCTAACAG
>Ga0307488_10000873_pt1 | contig 25070 bp, 22 predicted proteins | sample SB02metaG_FD_202248 | JGI IMG/M metagenome (GOLD analysis project Ga0307488, IMG submission 202248) | Sea-ice brine microbial communities from Beaufort Sea near Barrow, Alaska, United States - SB 0.2 | ecosystem: Environmental > Aquatic > Marine > Coastal | place: USA: Alaska | collected... | reverse complement strand
GTTACCTTGGGCATCATTGTATGTATATGACGCACGCATGGTCCAGTTGTCTGAGCGTAATTTATTAAAGGATACTTCGATCCCCTGATAATCACGTTTACCACCTTCCAATGTGGCTAGAACATAGTTTGAACCGGGGTTTTCAGTATAACCGAAGTACGACAGTGGTAATGCCAAACTTGTGCCATCTAACTGGCCACCTTCCGTATATACACCTAAATCATAATCTTCCAAGATATCTCTTGTTTTACGATTGGTATAAGTAACAGAAACATTGGTATCTTCAGACAAATTTTTCGAATACCCGATTAAATATTCATCGGTATAAGGTGTTTTAGTGGTGGGTGAAAAGAATGCATCTTGAGTCCCGACACCACCACGCGTACGGAAGGTTTCCCATGCGTTATTTACAAAAACTTGCTCTTCACGAACAGAACCGGTTAGGTTGCCCGCAAATGAAGTCATGTTAGTACGAACAGGGTCATAATAACGACCGGCGAAAACCCAAACCTTTGAATCACCATCACCATCAATATCATAAATCGCACTTAAACGATGCGCAATGTCCCAATCGAAGCTGAATATCTTATCGCCTGTTGATGCATAGTGATCCCATTTTTCTGCGCGAAAACCAATATTAAGGGTAAGGTTATCAATAATTATTTTATCTTGCAGATAAACCATTTGCCCTTTGGTTTCTAGCTTAGATTCGGCCTGTTGAGTCTGAATAATACGATAGGCGTTAACATCATTAGTAGGGTTACCAACTGTGCTGTCAAATACAATCGATGCAACGTCAGCTTCATCTATCCCAGCACCTTCAGCAATACGCGGAGTATCATCAGTTGAAAGGGCTATATCGCCGACCCATCCAACAGTAGCATCAGTATAGTCAGCAAAGGTAACACCTGCATCAGCGGCTGCTATAGAGTTATATTGAGCTGAATCGCCGGTATAAACAGAGTTGGTTATATTTTCATTCGTTTCCGTTGAGTAGCCCGCTTCAATCGTATGATAACCAAAATCTGTATCCACGTAATACTCTACGTTAATATAAGAACTTGATTTATTACGCTCCCGAAGTGTATCAGAGCCAAGACCGCCAAGATCCGTATCCGTTTGGGTTACTGAAGCGGCGTTTGTTAGATAAGCGACATCATTACGAGTCGATTTATCTTTAGCAAGGTCCGATAGTTCAGATTCGTGGCTCATAAAACCAGCATTAAGAACCACATCATCCCAAGTGTGTGAGTAATCAATTTTATAATTGTCACCACCTTGGGTTCGTGAACGGTCACGGTTTGTCAATACGTCGAAGTCTCGGCGACCAGAAATGTCTGTAGGATCATTAAAATAAGTAGCAACGAAACGATCGTTTTCAGTCATTTGCCAAGTTAACTTACCAAAGCCCAATGTGCTCTCGTTTTCAACTGACCGTGAAATTTCGCCTGTATCAGGATTAGCCACATCATCCTTACGATTCTTTACTTGGTAAGAAGCAAAGAACCATAACTTATCCTGAATAATTGGACCACCTAATGTGACGGCAGTATCGAAGGTTGAAAAACCAGCACTGGCTTTTTCAGGATTATCGTAGTCACCGACTAAGCTATCATTTTGCAAGTAATAATTGACAGAGCCGTGAAACTCATTACCACCTGACTTAGTGACAACTTTTGAGACCAAGCCTCCGCCGCCAGCGTATTTAGCAGGTAATGCACCGGTTATAACTTGCTGTTCCTGGATGATTTCTGAGTTGATGTTGCCACCAAAGGTACCTGAAGAATTATCGGTAACGTTTACCCCATCAATATAATAAACATTGTCAGTTGATGCGCCTGTTGTACCGCCACCGTCTGAGTAGTTAACACCGGATTTAGAAGAGGGATTTCCCCCAGAACTGGGTTTTACACCAGGGGTAAGTTGTAGATAACTTTGATAAGAACGACCAGTCGGAAGTGACTCAGTCATATCAAGTGTAATATCTAAGCCGGTTGTAGCCGACGTTGTATCAATCGCAGCCATAGATCGACCAGAAACAGTTATAGTTTCCATATCACTAGAGCTAGCGCCTAATTCATAAGTAAGGTTTAAGCTTTTGCCCGTACTAACACGAACGTTTGTTGCTTCAAAAGATTGAATGTTAGCGCCGTTAATACTCACGGTGTATTGGCTTGAGGCGTCTAAGCCCCTCAGTGATACAAATCCGTCTGCATCTGATACTGCATTTTTACTAACTAAAACATCTGGTGCTTTTACCAATACAGTGGCACCTGATATTGGACTACCATTTGCGTCAGTAACTCTTATTTTCAAACCGCCAGTATCTAATGCGAATGCTGTTCCGGATAATCCCAATGTAGCAACAACAGCCATAGCCGTTATGCTCTTTTTAAATGTAAACATGTATGTCTCCCTGGACCACTAATTATTTAGTGTGTTTATTATCGCTTTTTGCGAATTATTGTTGCGAGATAGTGAATCTCAACCCGATAGTATCCAATCAAACTTATATTGGTCAATACGTCGCTACGTCATATACCTAAAAGTTCCAGGTTATTCGACAAATAACATAAATACGGTGTAATTATTTATTTACGAAGAGTGTGTTTTATCTGGATATGCAGAATGGGACTTATCTATTTTCTATGTTTTGTTTTTCCTACTTTGTATTGTCCCTGCCTTATGCCAATACAAGAAAGAAAAACACATTAAACATTTTTTGCTCAATATTGAGCTAGGATAAACGGGTGATAGATATTCAAGGCTGATTAAAAATGAAACTAGATGACGACATACATAATTATTATGAACATTTGGTGTTAGATCGCATAACAGAACTGAAAATAGCAGACGAGAAAGATGAAAATTTCATTGCCGACTTATGCTGTTTAGCCCTAAATCAGCTACCGCCACGGTATATTCGCTATAAAGTAGATATGACGTTTTATCTAGCACAAAATGAGCGGCAGCAAATGGAAATGAATACGGTGAAAGCAATAAATAAAGCAATAAAGTTTTTAGCTGGGATGGAAAATAAATAATTCGAAGATTTGGGTGGCAGTCCTCCAGCCACATTCCGGCACATGAGTCGTCTGCTGCGGCTGCTCCCTTCCAGGTCTGACCGGGTTAACAGAGTATCATTGCGGAGGGACCAAAGGACCACCATTGAAACTCGCCTGAAAAAAGCATCTCCCTCTGCTCAGGCGGCAGCATTATGTCAAAACTAATCGAAGATGCAAGCCGCATCCTCGATTTCTAAGAAATTAACCTTTAATTTTTGAATTTTTCTTCCGCAATGGCATTCGCCACGACATTAGTGGCGAAATTTTGTTCATCAGCCCTGGTATATATCTCTTCCAATGTTTGCCCTATCTTTTCCAGGTGGCTGCGTAGCGCTTCTGATGAACTGAGCATTTTTTGATGATAGATGTCGATGATGCCACCGGCATTGATCACATAATCAGGGGCGTACAAAATGCCTTTATCTTTAAGCGTTTCCCCTATTTTCTCGTTTGCCAACTGGTTATTTGCCGCCCCGGCGATGACTTTAGCCTGAATCTTGTGCACAGAATTGTCATTTATAATGGCCCCCATAGCGCATGGCGCCACGACATGCACATCTAGCGCAAGTATCTCTTGTGGAGACACTACAGTAGCATTAAACAATTGCTGAGCTTTGAGCATATTTTCGGGATAGATATCCGTAACAAATAACTCGGCACCTTGAGCATGTAAGTGTTCGGCTAAACGATACCCCACATGGCCTAGGCCCTGAATAGCGACCTTGATACCTTTTAGCCCGCAGCCATATTTATATTTGACTGAAGCTTGTAAACCAATAAACACACCATAAGCGGTTGAGGGCGCTGGATTGCCATCGGCTTCCCCCCCATCAAAACGATACTTAGCTTTAGTACCTGAAATATAAGACGACTCTTGTGCCATAACTTTCAGATCGTCTACGGACATTCCGGAGTCTTCTGCACTTATATACTGTCCACCGAGGCTTTGTACAAATCGTCCCATAGCACGCATCATCTCGGGTGTTTTTGCCGTTCTGGGATCACCTATAATAACAGCTTTCCCTCCCCCCTGATTTAGATTGGCCAAAGCGGCTTTGTAAGTCATACCTTTGGACAAGCGCAACACATCATTTAATGCCTCATCACTAGAGACATAAGGCCACATTCTGCAACCGCCCAAGGCGGGACCCAGATGACTATTATGCACCGCGATAATCGCTTTTAAGCCTGAGGCCTTATCATGGCAAAAAGCAACGTGTTCATGTTCATCAAATTCAATATGGTCAAAAACGGACATTTAATAGTTCTCTGGATAGGTATTGAGTTACAAAAAGATATACTAGCTCAGTCATGGGAGGACATGCCTTGCGATGTTTATAGGAAAAAATGTTACACGCAACGAAGCATTCGTCTCATTGCTCCAATATAGGATAAATATCCTAGTTTCTTTGCTTGAAAATGATAAGGTTTTTAAGCATGCTACTCACAAAATTTTTTCTACAGCATTAATTGAATCAGAATTATGAAACTTGATAAGTTTGACCGTGAAATACTAAGAGTGATGCAAAGGGACGCAACTGTCTCTATGGCTGAATTAAGCCAGCAGGTCGGCTTGTCCCATACCCCTTGCTGGCGCCGGGTGAAAAGAATGGAGGCCGATGGCATAATTATGCAAAAAGTCACCCTGCTCAACAGCAAAAAGCTCAATCTAGGTGTATCAGTTTTTATTTATGTGACGTTAAAAAATCATGATGGCGAATCCCTCAACGACTTCGAAAAGGCCGTGCAGAGTATTGATGAAATAGTTGAATGTCATACCACCAGTGGTGAAAAAGACTATTTATTAAAAGTTATAGTTGAGAGTATCGAAGAATACGAACAATTGCTTAAATCCAAGCTGACAAATCTGCCATTGGTCGATCACTTAAGCTCTACCTTTGCCCTCAAGCAAGTCAAAAACACCACCGAGTTACCCATTAAAAATCAGTAGCAGCTATGCCACTCATGATGCTGGCAGACCAGATCATGAGTGACATAAATCACCGTCACTAATAATCTCATCGCCAATTCAGCTAACAGCGTCTATTTGATTTTCTGGCTTGGCCAGGATAAAGGCTTCCAGTTTATTGCAATTTTCTGCAATTTTTCTAATCAATGGATATTTTTCCATATCCACATCAAATCGTATTGCACTATAAACTTGGGGGACTAAACATACGTCCGCCAAGGTCAAATCAAAGCCAAAGCAGTAGTCACCTGCGGTATTTGCCAAGCGTTTTTCCAAGCTTGCAAAGCCCACTTCTATCCAATGCTTCGCCCATTCACTCTGACGCGGCGCAGGACAATCCATTTCATTTACGAGGTATTGCATCACCCGCAGATTACCAAGGGGCTGCATATCGCAGGCAATATCATAAGCTACGGTGCGCACCCTGGCGCGCAACTGCCTATGCTGGGGTATAAGTTGTTTGGGCCCCTCATGGCTTTCATCCAGGTATTCGATGATCGCCAAAGACTGATTCAAAATAATATCACTGTCCTCATCAACTAAAGTGGGAACCAGTTCACTGGGATTAAGGCGCTGGTAATTAGCATGATGCTGTTGCCCCCCATCTTTAACCAGGTGTACGGGAATATATTCGTACGCCACTTGTTTCAAATTCAAGGCTATCCTGACCCGGTAGCTGGCGGTAGAACGCCAATATCCATAAAGTTTCATGCTTATAATTCCTCGTTTTTGCCATTGCTGGTCATTAGGTCAATCAAACTTTAATAACGTGCTGATCAATGGTGCCAAAGATACTTTGACCGTCCTGGTCGAGCATTTTGATGCTTACCCGATCACCAAATTTCATAAAATTAGTACTTGGTTTACCGTCACGGATAGTCTCGATCATGCGTACCTCTGCGATACAGGAATAGCCCACGCCGCCCTCTTCTATGGCAGTACCATATTCTGTACCTTGTTTATTCGATACTGTACCCGAGCCGATTATCGTACCCGCACCTAAATTACGGCTTTTTGACGCATGACTGATCAACTGGGCAAAGTTAAATGTCATATCTTCACCAGCCTGTGGTTGCCCAAAACGTTTACCGTTGTAATCTGTCATCAGGGGTAAACATAATTTAGCATCTTGCCAATGATCGGCCAGTTCGTCTGGCGTTACCGCGACAGGGGAAAATGCCGAAGCCGGTTTTGACTGCAAAAAACCAAATCCCTTACCCAGTTCCTGAGGGATCAAGCCACGTAAGGAGACGTCATTAACCAGCATCAGCAAACGTATATGTTGGGCGGCATCATCTACCGCAGTAGACATAGGTACATCGTCCGTCACTATGGCTATTTCACTTTCAAAATCTATGCCCCACTCGTCACTTGGTAAACGAATATCGTCACAAGGACCAATGAAATCGTCCGATCCCCCCTGATACATCAGTGGGTCTGTCCAGAAACTAACAGGCATCTCTGCGCCTCTGGCTTTTCTGACCAGTTCAACATGGTTGACATAGGCGCTGCCATCTAGCCATTGATAAGCACGTGGCAAAGGAGAGCTGCATTTTTTAGCATCAAAAGGAAATGCCGAGGTTATCTGGCTATCGTTTAGTTGCTGGTAAACGATAGCCAACTGAGGCGATAACGCCAGCCAATCATCGAGGGCTGCTTGCATGGTTGCAGCTATATCTGGCACCGTCACAGCCTGTGTTAAATCCCGACTGACCACAACTAATTGGCCGTCCCGTGTTTCATTTTTTAATGTTGCTAATTTCATTTAATGCTCTTATTCAAGGTGAAAAGTATTCTATATTTAATCTGGTAATCGTTCAGTGCCAACTATTGGCCTACCCGGTATTTTACACGATTAAAGCCTTATCATAAATATCTAGGATATCCCAAGTATCCATCCTCACCGCAACCTCATAGGTATAGGTCTTTTTATGCTATTGCCCAGCCTCAAAGGCCTTTAAATGTCTGTCATAAACAAAACCTACCAGATCAAAACCCTTACCCCTTTAATATTATCCCAACTGAAAAAGTCCCCATAAGGATAAAATCATACATGGTCGTAATAATCGTCATTGTGTTTAAAGCTGCGTTTATTGCCCCAGCATCACTTTAACGTTACAAACCACAAACTGCAGGGGCACAAAGGCGAGCATATTGGTGGTTATGGTTGTCGCATATTAATGAGAGTGCAGTATTAATGTATTAATGAGAATGCAGTATTAATTAACATCAAAAAACAGTGAATGCAAAGAAGGGCGAATAGCAAAGAGTTGTGGAAAAAAAACCAATTAGTAACATTAAATTTACAACCAGTTTTATTTCATTTGATATGCTGCTCCTGGGCCGATACAGGGCAGCATTTGTCAGTGTTAATTTACAGGCGTGTATTTAAATTTTCACGGTCTTTTTGTTAATCCCATAATCGCGCAGTTTGTTAGCAATGGCGGTGTGGCTTAGACCCAGCTTTTTGGCTAATTGCCGGGAGCTTGGATAACTGGGGTACAAGCGTTGCAGGATACTTTTTTCAAAGCGTTTTACCTCTTCATCCAAACTGCCGTCAAATTCATCTGAGAAAAAGTTTACCGCCGTGGAGCAAGATGGAATTTGAATGTGCTCTTTATTTAACTCATTGCCTTCCAGTAAAGACACGGCCCTGTACAGAGTGTTTTCAAGTTGGCGAACATTGCCTGGCCAGGGATAAGCTTGAATATAATCCACACAGGATTTGGTTAATTTAGGCACCTTACGCCCCAGTTTGGCGCTGTGTTGTTTTAAGAAAGTTTCAGCCAACGGTACAATATCGGTTTTACGTTTTCGTAAAGGGGGGATAATCAAACTCAGCACGTTTAGTCGATAATATAAGTCTTCTCTAAAGAGTCCATCCTGTATCATTAAGCCTAGATCTTTCTGCGTAGTACAAATAAACCTGATATCGACTTTTACTTCGTTATCATCCCCTACCCGCCTGAATTTACCATCTTGCAGCACCCTTAAAATTTTCACTTGCAATTGTGGCGACATATCGCCGACTTCGTCTAAAAACAAACTGCCGCCTTGGGCTTGTTCAAGTAAACCTGCTTTAGCGGTGGATTGACCAAACGCGCCAGCTGCGTAACCAAACAATTCAGTTTCGGCAACGCTATCGGGTAAGGAGGCACAATTGAGCACCAAAAACGCAGCTTCACTACGGCGACTAGCTTCATGACAGGCCTTGGCGATAAGCTCCTTACCTGTGCCTGTTTCGCCACTGAGCATCAGTGCCCCCTCTAATTCAGCCATTCTTTTAGCTTCACACACCACTGTTTTCATAGCTTTGCTGCTTGCTTGCACGGAGAGAAAACTGTCAACATTTGCCTGGTGAAAAACGGTTAATTGCTGTCCCAACCGAAACTCTGATTTAAGAATAAAGACCGCCCCTGCAAGAATAGACTCGCCCTCACCATCAGGCACCATCACAGGTAAGATATCCGCCAAATAGTCCTGTTCGACATAACGTACTTTTTGACTCAGACCTGTAACCTTATTGCTTTCCAACCAGCGCCCGGCATTAAAACCTTTAACCAGTTCATCTATTTCTGTGCCAATTAAATTATTGCTGTCCGTTTCCAGGCTTGACACCACAGCTTCGTTCACCAGTAAAATACGACCTTTAGTGTCAACCGAAAAAACCGGATCCGGCAACGTTTGCAACAAGGCACGCAATTGATTTTGTTCCCGCTCCTGGGGCATAAAGGGTATGGTTTTAACATCATCTATACCTGCTATCTTGCGGATTTTCGGCATCAAGTGTTGGAAATCGGCGAATTCGATAGTCGGAAAATTCAGATATATTTTACCGATCTCGTCAATTTCAATTCCCCGCAGGTCAATTTTATGACTCACCAGAATATCCAGAACATCCTGAGTGATACCCAATCTATCCTGACAGCTAATTTCCAATCGCATAACGTTACTTAATATAGTTTTTTGTAAAGATACTATTACACATATGCTCAGCTCAGCACATTCATTTCACAGAGAATGGCGTTTTAATTGATGTGCTGTTGGCCAGACATTAATTATTAATGATCTTAACTTAACTGGCCTTGATGGTTTTTTGCGCAAATCTGGCGGGGTACAAACCTAAGGTCTGAGCCTTTTGTACCAGAGACATAATATCCATGTCGGCCAATTCGAACAATTCAGAAAACTCCCTTAACAAAAAATAGACAGGCTGAATAATATCGATGCGATAAGGTGTGCGCATTACATCCAGCGGAACAAGCGGCAGACGCACAGCATCTTCATTTTCCAGAGCGTAAATGGTTTCTTCAGGAGATGACAATATCCCGCCACCATAGATCCGTGTCCCATGGGCAGTTTTCACTAAACCAAACTCCACAGTAAACCAATACAGCCTGGCCAAATAGCTACGCTGCTCTTTACTTGCCCCGTAACCTAACTTGCCATAAGTATGGGTAAAGTGGGCGAATGCCGGGTTTGTTAACAATGGACAATGGCCAAAAACTTCATGGAAAACATCTGGCTCTTGCAAGTAATCAAACTCCTCCCGGCTACGAATAAAGGTCGCCACCGGAAATTGTTTATTAGCCAGCAGCCTAAAAAACTCATCAAAATTGATCAAAGCTGGCACCGGTACGACTTCCCAGCCTGTGGTTTGTGCTAAAACCCCATTGACTTCAGCCAATTGGGGCACTCTTTGCGTTGGCAAGTCGAGTAATGCCAGACCTTGCAGATATTCATCACAGGCACGGCCATCAAGCAACTGACGCTGCCTGATCATCAAGTCTTGCCACATTTTGTTTTCGTCATCACACCAATGAACTATGCCATCCGCATCGGGAAGGTGGGACTGGTATTGGGATTGCTTAGCCATACTACATAATTGCCGTATTTAGGTTCTTCATAGAGCCGAATTCTACCCAAAATAACACAAAGGAAAAGACACAAACCTGTAACAACCAAGCAACAATATGTAAACAAAAGATTACACGCACCCGCTGATCAAGACTCAGTATTAGTAAATTAATTCAATTATTTTAATCGGTTATGCAAATCTGACATAAGCTTTTTGCTGACCTGTGACAAGCCTGGTTTTTGCACGGTAAGCCACGGTAAGGGCCGACATTCATCAATGGCTTTAAGGCCAATACGTGCTGTCAGCACGCCGGCTCCCATACCCTGGGCTATACGAGTCGATAATTTTCCCGCCACACTGGCGCCGAGTGCATAATTACCCGCATCTGAGATGATTTCTGCGGCACCGGCATAAAGCATGGTTTGGAAAATACGGCGGATCAGGGCAATCCGGCCCCAATAGCCTAGCCGTACGCCATAGGTTTCACTTATTTGATTCATCATGCGTACATTGCGCCATAACACTATCGCCATATCCAACAAGGCAAAAGGGCTCACGGCGATCATAACGCTGGCAGCACCAGCATTGCTCATTACATTTGCCAGGGCACGCTGATCGACCTTTGCAATAACCAGATGCTCAAACAAGGAAATAATTTCACTGTCGGTGTGGTGTTCATTAACACTATTTTGCCAGGTTATAATAGCTGGCTCATAGCCCTTAGGCAGACGCTGGGCAACAGCCAGACAATGATCCTGGCCTAAACCAATCGCCGGTGTATTAAAAAGTTCCACCGAGGTTTGGCGGAATTTTTGTTGGCATTTTAATTGCTTTAGTCCACGCCATTCGCTGATGACTGACCCGACAACCAGGGTCAATATAATGCCCGCCACCACCAACCAAAGGCCACTTAACCAGTCTTCGCTGACATACATTTGTTGAATAAACAGTCCCAGTTCAACACAGCTCAGCAGCAAAATAGTCACACAAGTCATACCTAACAGTTTAGACCACCAGCGTTTTCTGGCCGGTTTGACTGTCTGGTAGCCAGGGGGGACCGGCTCCTCAGCTGCCGCTGCACAGTGAATATCCTGCCAGTCGGTTACATCCTCCAGTTTGGTCATCTCCCGCAGTTTAACCTGGCTATCGGCGGTCGGCTGTTCAGTTATGACTACTTTTTTCTTCAGTACCGCTTCTGGTGGAGCAGATTGTGCATTGTCATTATTCACTGCATCTTGTCCCCGAGTATAAAATCCAAAATCCTGTCCATGCGTATATGTGGTAATGGTTCAGTACTTTTTCTAACAGGTGGCGAAAAGCTTGGGAAATCGAACCCCTGTTGTTGCCAAAAGCCTTCTTCTGGACACTGCTGAGGCACGTCGCCAGGAAACAACGTAACGGGGTCACCGTTAGCATCAATCCCTTTTAATACCTGTATATTTTCACCATTATATTCACTCACACCGGCACGGGAAGAACGAATGGCCGCGATAGCAGTAGATTCAGTTAGCACACCATCGAACTGGATTTGTTGGCGGGCGCTGTGCAGCATTGAATCGAGCAATTTCACCAGGCTATTTTGCTGATCGGGTGTAACGTGATCGGCTTTGCTGGCAGCGAAGATCAACTTATCGATCTTGGGACTAAATAAGCGTTTTAAGGCGTTGGACTTACCGTATTCAAAACTGCCTAACAGCCAATTTAATGCCTGTTGTAGATCGCTAAAGCAACTTTTCCCCTGGTTCAGAGCTGATAAACAATCCACTAGCACCACTTGGCGATCAAAGCGCTTAAAATGCTGTCGGTAAAAAGGCTTGATCACGTCATCTTGATAATGCTCAAAACGGCTGACCAATAACTGGGCATTACTACCTTTTTTGGGGGCTGACAAGTCAACCTGTTGATGAACAAGCGAGGCTTCACACAGAGGAAAAAAATGTAATACCGGTGCCCCTTGCAACTCACCAGGCAATATAAAACGCCCAGGTTGTAATAATTGAAAGCCCTGTGCCCGACAAGCGTGTAAGTAATCGGTATAGGTTTGCGCAATGCTTTGCAACATCAGTTCATCACCTGGGGCGTTGAGATCCAGTTTTTCTCGCTCTTTGAGAAATGACTTGGCGAGTTCTTGACGCTTGGTCTGTGCTAATTCGTTTTCACAATGGGCAGACCATTGGCTAAAATCCATATCCAGCAAGGGTAAATCTAATAACCATTCTCCCGGATAATCTGTGATATCCAGCGTTAGGCTACCTTGCTCACTAAAATAACGACTCAAGCCAGAATTTTTACGATAGCGCAGCCGTAATCTGACCTGACTAATACCCCTTGTGGATTTTGGCCATAGAGCCGGTAAGGTATTTAAGTCTTGCATGGCATCTTCATAGGCAAAACGGCTCAAACTAAGATTGGGCTGCACTTCCCGTCTTACCCCTTGTAATCGTTCTTCACGTACCACAGAGAAAAAAGGCAAGTCAGCTCCGTCTTTAGCTTCCAGTAACTGATTGACCAGAGAAGTAATAAAAGCGGTCTTACCACTGCCGCTTAAACCAGTTACGGCCAGATTTAAATGTTGGTCTGCGAGACGAGCACTCACCATTTTAAAATTTTGTTTGGCTGCTGACACAAATGCATACCCTTCGCTTTTTTTACTCATACAACCGCTCCTCCATGGTGGTTAAGCTTATTAATAAGATGCCATGCTATTAAGCTAGGGCAGTAAAGGCCACTTATAAAAAAACGGCTTAGATCTCCCTCTTATCTAAACCGTTTTATATGGTGCACTTTAGCTGTTTATAGACTGTTTATCTCCCGATTTAATTGATACTCGGATGAAGTAACATAAGTTTCGACTTTACGTAACCTTTCCTCATTACGGGCAAACCGTTGTTTAATATCTGCAAAAGCCTGTTTAGGGGGCTCACCTGACTGCCATACCTTAGACTTTACCTTGACTTTTTCGTCCTCATCTTCGCTGACATTGTGCCACCCTTTGCCTGCCTGCTGAAACTGAGAATTGTGACGTTTAAATGAACTGTGCGGCGAGTGGTTTACGGACGCTTTCTTGTCCAGAATAAACCAGGCCGCAATATAACTGACAAATATGAAGGTACCCGCAGACAAAAAGAAAGCTGTCACCACCAGTATTCTAATCAACCACAGTTCAATACCAAAATATTCAGCCAGTCCAGCGCACACCCCGGCAATCTTTCCTCTTTCAGGATCCCGGGTTAACTCCCCACGGCCTTTCATACTTTGTTCCTCCACTGAGGAGCCTCTGCATCCAGGATCAGTTCTAGCGTGTGGATCCGATCCGCCATTTTCTCAGCTCGGTCAGCTAACTCTTGTAAGGTCGCGTATTCCTCAGCAGATAATCCCTGATTGATTTGTTTCTTGGCACGGTAATGTAATATCAACCATATAGGGGCAACAATGACCATAAAAACAATAATTGGCGCAACAATAATCCCAACTATATCTTCCACAATAACTCTCCTTGGCTACGTCTTAATCGTGTTTTTGAGATTGATTGCTCTGGTTTTTTACTTTCTTTTTCAGTGCTGCCAATGCATCATCAATCTCATCATCTGTCGCTAAGTCGGCAAACTCGTCAGCCAGCGTTTTCTTACCCAGATCATAGGCGTCGACCTGAGACTCAAGATCATCAATCTTACGTTCATATTGCTCAAAACGCCCCATGGCTGCATCCACTTTGCTGCTGTCTAAGGTCTTTTTAATCTCTAAACGAGAACTCACCGTTTTTTGACGCATGACAATCGTTTTTTGCCGAGCTTTAGCGTCTGCCAGCTTATCTTGCAGCTGACCGACTTCCCCTTGTAACTTGGATATTTGACTTTCAACCACATCCAATTCTACCGTGAGGGTACGACCATATTCATCGCATTTTTTCTTTTCTTGTAGTGCAGCACGGGCTAAATCTTCACGGTCCTTGCTAATAGCTAGCTCAGCCTTGCTCTGCCAATCTTTTCCTTCGTTGTATAGCTTATTGATTTGTGTCGCAATTTCTTTTTTATTAGCCAGTGTTTTTGCAGAAGCTGAACGCACTTCTACTAACGTGTCTTCCATTTCCTGAATAATTAAGCGGACCATTTTTTCAGGATCTTCCGCCTTATCTAAAATAGCGTTGAGATTTGAGTTCACTATGTCTGTGAAACGCGAGAATATACCCATAGTTTTTACCTCTTTAATATGTCAGTTTAATTGAACACCTAGCTACTTCGCTCTATGCCAGTTCCTGGGTAAAGCTATTCAATTAATAGGCCAATAAAGCAATTAAACTAAACAACTGATTTTAAACAAATAATTATTTACTCTTTACTGGGTGAGATCTACAATAATATTTATCTACACCACAAGTTAGTCTATTAGACCATTTTTTGAGGATATGATGAGCCGTTTTCGCCAACAAGATAATTTATTAGGCCAATCCAATAGTTTTCTCGAGGTTTTGGAGCAAATATCACAAGTTGCCCCGTTAAATAAACCTGTGCTGATCATCGGCGAAAGGGGAACAGGCAAAGAGCTAGTCGCAGCCCGTCTGCATTATTTGTCCAAACGCTGGGAGCAGACCTATCTCAAACTTAACTGCGCTGCATTAAACGAAAATTTACTTGAGAGCGAACTTTTTGGCTATGAAGCAGGTGCCTTTACCGGCGCCACCAAAAGACGAGAAGGCAGGTTTGAAACCGCAAATAATGGTACCTTGTTCTTGGACGAATTGGCGAACACTTCAGGCATGATCCAGGAAAAATTATTGCGGGTGATTGAATACGGTGAATTTGAGCGCGTTGGCGGTTCAAAAAGTGTCAAGGTAGATATTCGCCTGGTCGCCGCCACCAATGAAGATTTGCCTGCCCTGGCCGAATCCGGGGAGTTTCGACCAGACTTGTTGGACCGTCTGGCCTTTGATGTTATTACCTTACCGCCCCTCAGGGAAAGGCGAGACGATATTATGATGCTAGCAGAAAATTTCGCCATCAATATGGCCAGGGAGCTGGAAATGGACTTATTTAGCGGCTTCACAGAAAAAGCTAAACGCATCTTACTGGACTATCCTTGGCCGGGTAATGTTCGCGAGCTTAAAAACGTAGTGGAACGGGCTGTTTATCGTAGCAATAATCCCGACATTCCTGTGCACAACATTATTCTTGACCCCTTCGAGTCCGCTTTTCGCCCTAAAACCAGAACAAAAACCCACGACCGTATTATCCAGGCCCATAAAGTTGAAGAGCCGGTCGTAAGTGCAGTCAAAGAAACCCGAGACGTTGCGCTAGCAAATAGCCCAGCGACACGTTATGAATTCCCGGTGGATTTAAAGGAATTGTCACAAGAATTCGAAATAGATTTACTCAAACACGCTTTAGAAGACAGTCAATATAATCAAAAGAAAACGGCAGAAAAACTGTCTCTGACATATCATCAGCTGCGCGGCTATTTAAAAAAATATAACCTCCTGGACACAACTGATGAGGATAGGGAGCAATAGCTATGTCTGCCCAACTCCAAGCTTATCCAGCCTTATCTTATTCTTTACTGATAATGAGTCTGCTCTTTGCAGTCGCAGGTTGCGGGCAAAGTACACCCGAGTCAGCACAACCTAATGGTATTATTTATTGTTCTGAAGGTAACCCAACGAGCTTTAATCCACAGTTAGATACTTCTGGCACCACAGTGGATGTTTCCTCGCACCAAATATATGACAGACTATTGGATTTCAATCCACTGACCGGAGAAATATTACCAGGGTTGGCAAGCAGCTGGCTTACCAGTAAGGACGGACTGACCTATACTTTTCAGTTACGCAAAGATGTTGAGTTTCACTCTACCTCCTACTTTACCCCCACCCGGCAGTTTACCGCCGATGATGTACTTTTCAGTTTTGATCGTTGGCGCTTAAAAAACCATCCTTATCATCCCGTATCCGGTGGACAATACCCGTATATCAGTAGTTTGGGATTACATCATTTAATCAGTAATATTGAGCGGGTCAATGGCTACCGAGTCGAGATCACTTTAGTGCAACCGGACAGTTCTTTTTTGGCCAATTTGGCAACAGATTTTGCTATTATTTTATCCGCCGAATATGCACAACAACTTTTTCAACACAACAAACAGGGGTTAATCGATTTACACCCGATTGGCACGGGTCCCTATAAATTTGACAGCTTCCGTCAGGATCGTTTCATACGCCTCAAACAACACCCACACTACTGGCGCGAACGTAGCTCAACACAGCAACTAATCTTCGATATCACGCCGTCCAGTTCATTACGTCTTGCCAAATTGATGACTGGCGAATGTGATGCCATAGCCTATCCTGCCCACAGCCAGTTAAACATCATTCGTAAACGCCAGGATCTGATATTGGATGAGGAACCCGGATTAAACGTAGGCTTCTGGGCATTTAATACTACTAAGCCTCCTTTTGATAACCCACAAGTCCGCAAAGCTTTGGCCATGGCTGTGGATAAAAACGCATTGCTCGAAGCCATCTATTATGGCAGTGCAATACCTGCCACATCTATAGTGCCGCCCACCTCCTGGGCGTTTCAACCCGACTTAAAAAGTATCAACTACAACCCGGTGGCAGCCGCCAGGCTATTACGGGAAAACGACATAGAAGAAGGCTTTGTGATGAATATTTGGGCGATGCCAGTGGAACGGCCTTATAATCCCAATGCCATGAAAATGGCTGAACTTATTCAACGCTACTTACGGGATGTAGGCGTACGTGCCAATATTGTCAGCTATGAATGGGTCACTTTTAGGGCTCGCTTAAATCAGGGATTACATGACTCTGTACTAATAGGTTGGTCTGCGGACAATGGTGATCCAGATAACTTTTATCGTCCATTACTGACCTGCGAAGCCATTGCATCAGGCACTAATCGTGCCCGTTGGTGTTCCAAAGAATATGATGATCTGATCAGCCAGGCTCTCCAATATACGTCCCAGGCAGAAAGGGCGTATTTTTACAATAGAGCCAATGAACTGGTGATTGAAAAAATGCCGTTGATGCCCATCGCACACGCTTTTCGCTATCAAGCCTATCGTGAAAATATCTCTGGTTTGCAAATCAATCCTTACGGTGGCATCCAGTTTCGTGATGTGAGTAAACGCTAATGGGTAAAATTTTCCTGCGCCATCTAAGTTTACTCGTGCTAACGCTCAGTGTATTAAGTTTATTTTCTTTTTCCCTGGCATTTTTATTCCCCGGCGATCCGCTTACCAATCTGACCGGGGTAAGGGCTGAAAACCAGGAGGCTTATTCTCACCTCGCCGCCAGTTATCACATTAACGGCAGTCTTTTCTCTCAGTACTGGCATTATCTCGGGCAGCTCTTCGTGGGTAACTGGGGGATTAGTTTTAGCTCAGGTTTGCCCTTGGCTGAGGAAATTAACCGCTCATTAGCTGCCAGTATTGAGTTAAGCGCTTATGCCTTGGTTTTTGCTTTTATCATAGGCTTGCCACTGGGTTTTGTCGCAGGTTTGAAACATCACAAGATCATCGATTACTCCTTACTTTCAGCCAGCGTTATTGGTTACTCTATTCCTGTCTTTTGGCTGGCCCTGATCCTGATTTTAATCTTTTCGTTGCAGCTTGGCTGGTTTCCTTTGTCCGGACGCATTGGCTTATTGTTTGATATTCCGTATAAAAGCGGTTTTATTCTGCTTGATATTTTACTCTCAGATTTACCCAATAAATCCGACGCATTTTACAATGCGTTAAGGCATTTAGTGCTGCCAACCCTGTCTATTGCTATCGTCACCAGTACCATAGTACTGCGTACATCCCGTCGCTCTGTTATTGAAGTGATGAACAGCGACTACATTCAAGCCGCCTACGCCAGAGGTTTAAGCTCCAGGCAAGTATTGTTAAAACATGGTGTGAAAAATGCGCTAATCCCTATTTTGCCCTTGCTGGTCATGCAATTTACGACTTTATTGACCAACGCAATGATAGTGGAAACTATTTTCTCCTGGCCTGGTATAGGTAATGCCCTGATCCAGGCTATTTATCAACGGGATTTTCCGGCAATCAGAGCCGGTATGTTAGCAGTATCTGTACTGGTACTGACCTTTATTATCTCCATGGATCTTATGATCCGTTTAATCGACCCAATACGCAGAAGGCCCGAAAATGCCACGGCTTAAATTATATCAAGAGGAGTTTTATCCCTCCCCGCTACAAAATACCTGGAAGGAATTCACTGAAAATCACGCAGCTGTGGCGAGCCTGTATTGTGTATTGTTTTTTATTATCCTGGTGATTTTTGGGCCACTTTTAGCTCCCTTTGATCCGCTACAGCAACATATTGATTCATTGCTTGTCCCACCAACATGGGATAGTAATGGCAATATTTTATATCTATTCGGTACGGATGGCTTAGGTCGTGACATGCTCTCAAGGATCATTTACGGCTGTCGCATGACATTTGGTATTAGTCTGCTGCTCGTTGTGCTGTCTTTATTTATCGGGGTTGCTTTGGGGGCAATAGCCGGGATGAGCAGTGGCTTACGCTCCAGTTTTTTAAACCATTTACTCGACTCGCTAATGGCCATTCCCACCTTATTGATTGCGATTATCATCATTGCCATATTAGGTACAGGTTTGGTCAATAGTATGTGGGCAATTTCCCTGGCCCTTATTCCTCAGTTTGTTCATCAAACCCGGGATCTGGTGCGTAACAAACTCAAAAAAGAATACGTATTGGCAGCCCAGCTCGATGGAGCCAGTAAAAGTCACATTTTCTTTAATTCAATCTTACCTAATATGGGAGAAATGCTGGTAGTACAAGCGACCCTGGCCATGTCTACGGCCATACTAGATATCAGTGCGCTGGGCTTTTTGAACCTGGGAGCTCAGGCTCCGTCACCCGAGCTTGGCGCCATGTTGTCAGAAGGATTGGATGTCGCCTACTTAGCGCCCTGGAATATAGCCTTACCCGGAGCTGCAATATTTTTGATGATGGTTTCAATCAATCTGGTCGGTGACGGATTACGCTCTGCCTTGCGCTACAGGCTTTTACGATGATGAGTTTGCTGGACATAAAAAATCTAACCCTGGAAATCGATACGCAAAATGGCTGGATAAAGGCGTTGGATAAAATTAACCTGGTCATCGAAGAAGGGCAAATTCATGCCCTGGTGGGTGAGTCTGGCTCAGGTAAAAGTATCATAGTGAAAGCAATTGTAGGAGCGATATCCCAGCGCTGGCGATTAACCGCAGATCGAATGAACTGGCGAGGCTTGGATTTACTCAAAATGTCGATTAAAGAAAGACGTAAAATTATCCGCTCAGATATTTCGGTTATTTTTCAAAATCCAAAAAGCTCTCTGGATCCCATTGTCACTTTGGGACAGCAGATAAAAGAAGTTATCTCGGTTTCCCACCTTGAAGAAGGTATGTTTTGGCACCGAGGTAAACAGCGCCACAAATTTGCCGCAGAATTGATGCACAGGGTGGGCATAAAAGACCAAGAAGTCTATATGCGCAGTCTACCACATCAAATTCCAAACGATGTCTGTCAAAAATTTATGATCGCTATGGCTTTGGCATCTCAGCCTAAACTGATCATCGCCGATGATCCTACCCGAGGCATGGAAATTACCGATAAAACGCAAATTTTAAATTTGCTAAGTCGAGTCAGTCAGATAAGAAAGCTCAGTATCTTGTTTGTTAGTCATGATTTGCTCGCCATTTCGAGCATGGCTGACTATATGACAGTATTGTATTGTGGCCAGACTGTGGAAAGTGGCAGAATGTCGCAGTTGCGCAAACGCGCCTTGCATCCTTACACTAAGGCTTTAATGGACAGCGCCCCAAGTTTTCGTAAAGACCTGCCACCTAAATCCCCTTTGAGTTCCCTTGATGGCACTATACCGACCTTCCAGCACTTGCCCATAGGTTGCAGGCTAGGCCCCAGGTGTCCAAGAGCACGAAAAGAATGTGTAAAGGTACCAGAAGTTCGCCGCATACATGACCATACGTACAGTTGTCACTTCCCCCTACACAGAGATAAAAAATGACGGATTTATTCTCAGTTGAAAATTTACACGACCATACGTACAGTTGTCACTTCCCCCTAAATAGAGATAAAAAGTGACGGATTTATTCTCAGTTGAAAATTTACATGACCATACGTACAGTTGTCACTTCCCGCTATATAGAGATAAAAAGTGACGGATTTATTCTCAGTTGAAAATTTACATGACCATACGTACAGTTGTCACTTCCCCCTAAATAGAGATAAAAAGTGACGGATTTATTCTCAGTTGAAAATTTACACGACCATACGTACAGTTGTCACTTCCCCCTAAATAGAGATAAAAAATGACGGATTTATTCTCAGTTGAAAATTTACACGACCATACGTACAGTTGTCACTTCCCGCTATATAGAGATAAAAAGTGACGGATTTATTCTCAGTTGAAAATTTACATGACCATACGTACAGTTGTCATTTCCCGCTACATAGAGATATAGAGATAAAAAGTGAGCGATTTACTCTCCGTTGAAAATTTAATATTTCAGAATTGTCATGGCAAACGTTGGCAAAGCCAAGCCGGTAAATTTCAACTTGGCCCGATAAATTTCAATATTTGTGCCGGCGAAACCTTGGCCATTGTGGGCGCTAACGGTTCAGGAAAATCATTACTCGCCAAGTTGCTGGTTGGTTTAGAACGCCCGGATAGTGGCGTTATATATCTGAATGAAAGAAAGCTTGAAAATTATGATAATAAACATCGCTGTTTGAATATACGTATGGTCTTTCAAAACAGTAATGAGTCGCTCAATCCCGGTATCACCTTGGGGTCGATACTCGAAGAACCCCTAAAACTTAACACCAGCCTCGATACACAAGAGCGTATCACCAAAGTCGAACAAACATTAAAGCAGGTTGGGCTGATGGCCGAGCATAGGTTCTTCTATCGGCATATGTTGTCAGATGGCCAGCGCCAACGAGTCGCCCTTGCCAGAGCGATCATTCTTAACCCCCAGGTTATTGTGGCTGATGAGCCTTTTGCAGCCCTGGACCCATCTGTACGCTCACAAACCGTTAATCTACTTATGGAGTTACAACGGGATCTGGGTTTAGGTTTTATTTTTATTTCTCATAACCTGGGCATAGTCAGGCATATCAGTGACAAAATCCTGGTGATGCAACAAGGTAAAGTCGTAGAGTCTGGTAAAACTGAAGTGATATTTAACTGGCCTAAACATGAATACACCAAAAGGTTGGTTAATTCACATCAAGCATTGCTCAATCGCCAAACTAGCAAGAGCGAGAATGACGATTGAAGGCTCATTGGCACCCTTTGTAAACTAGCCCACCAAGGCTAAAAGGATCCCGGCTGCAACCGCAGAGCCTAATACCCCGGCAACATTGGGTCCCATGGCATGCATCAATAGAAAATTATGAGGGTTGGACTCTAACCCGACCTTATTAACGACCCTGGCTGCCATGGGTACCGCAGACACACCGGCAGCGCCAATCAAGGGATTAATTTTTTCAGTACTAAATTTGCCCATCAGTTTTGCCATTAGTATGCCTGCTGCTGTACCGATAGAAAATGCTATAGCCCCTAAAGCCAGAATACCCAGAGTTTCCACGTTCAAGAATTTATCTGCCGAAAGTTTAGATCCCACTCCCAGTCCTAAAAATATGGTCACTATGTTGATCAACTCATTCTGGGCGGTATTACTGAGGCGATCTACCACCCCTGACTCTTTCATCAGATTACCCAGGCAAAACATGCCCACCAAAGGCGTTGCGGTAGGCAGAAACAAAATAGTTGACAGTAACACCGCCAGTGGAAAGAGTATTTTTTCACGCTTTGAAACCACTCTCAATTGCGCCATCTCTATATTACGCTCAGTTTCTGAGGTTAACAGGCGCATGATAGGAGGTTGAATAATAGGTACCAGTGCCATATATGAATACGCCGCAACGGCGATGGCGCCGAGCAACTCTGGTGCCAGTTTTGACGCCAGGAAGATAGCAGTTGGCCCATCAGCCCCACCGATAATGGCGATAGCTGAGGCGTCTTTTAAACTAAACTCAAACCCCGGTATCAGATTCAAAGCGATAGCCCCAAAAAGGGTACCAAAAATACCAAACTGCGCCGCAGCGCCGAGCAGCAACATCCTGGGATTCGCTATCAGGGCACTAAAGTCTGTCATCGCACCCACACCCATAAAGATGAGCAAGGGAAAGACCCCAGTTTCAATGCCTACATGGTAGATCATATACAGCAGACCGCCTGGCTCACTAAATCCCGCCAGGGGTATATTGGTCAATATCGCCCCAAACCCTATAGGCAGTAGTAGTAAAGGCTCAAATTTTTTGACGATCGCCAGATAAAGCAATAGACAGCCGACAGCCATCATCACTACCTGACCTAAACTGAAGTGGGCCAGTGAAGTGCTTTGCCATAATAATGTTAGTTTTTCCATTTTCGCTTATCGTCCTAGCCGAGCATCAATATGGGTTGACCAGTCTGTAAAGCATCACCCTCTTTGACCAGTATATCCACTATGGTGCCGGTCGCGGTTGAGCGTATTTCGGTTTCCATTTTCATCGCTTCCATAATCATCACTACATCACCTCGGGCAATATTATCGCCCGAGCGTACCAGAAGCTTAAACACATTACCGGCCAACGGCGCGTTAATAATTTCCCCTGAGCTTTTCACTGACTCGGTTTGAATATCTGCTTTTGCCTGTTTTACGTCTGTTAACGCTCCGCCCTCGGCTACGTCTACTGCGTAGACTTTTCCATCAACTCTAACTGAATAAGACGCGCTGCCTGTGCTCGTGGCTTGGGGCTTCAGCACTTCAAGACCCGTTTTCTCAGTACCGGGGGTTGCCGCACCGGGTGTTACCGCACCGGGAACGGGCTCAAATGCCGTTGGATCGTGACGGTTTTTTAAAAACTTCAAGCCGATTTGTGGAAATAAGGCATAGGTTAATACATCATCTATAGGTTCATCCGCCAAGGTAATAGAGTCCTCCTGAGCATGTTTTAACAGTTCTTGTTCAAGGCTAAGTAGTTCGTCGTTAATATTGTCTGCCGGTCTGCATGTGATAGGTTGTGCCCCGTCCAGCACCCGCAGTTGTAATTCTTTATTAACCGGCGCGGCCGTGGCGCCATACTCCCCTTTAAGTACACCTGCAGTTTCTTTGGTGATATTTTTATAACGCTCCCCCGTCAGCACGTTGAGAACAGATTGGGTACCGACAATTTGCGAAGTGGGTGTCACCAGAGGAATAAAACCTAAGTCCTCGCGAACCCGGGGTATTTCTTTGAGTACATCATCCAACCTGTCTTGCGCTCCCTGCTCAATTAGCTGCGCTTCCATATTCGTCAGCATACCTCCTGGCACCTGGGCGATGAGGATCCGTGCGTCCACCCCCTTAAGGCTACCTTCGAATTGTGCATATTTCTTGCGCACGTCCCGAAAATACGCTGCGATCTCTGCTAATAAAGGCAGCTTAAGCGCGGTGTCTCTGGGGGTATCTTCAACGATGGCGACGACGGTTTCGGTAGCGGTATGACCGTAGGTCATACTCATAGATGAAATAGATGTATCCAGGATATCAATGCCGGCGTCTATGGCTTTCTGGTAGGTCGCTGCGCTTAAACCTGTAGTGGCATGACAATGCATAGCAATAGGGACCTTCACAGTCTCTTTAAGGCGGGTAACGAGTTCCTCACACACATAAGGTTTAAGCAGGCCCGCCATATCTTTAATGCAAATAGAATGCACACCCATATCTTCTAACTTTTTGGCCATATCCAGCCACAAAGACATTGAATGTACCGGACTGACCGTATAAGACATCGTACCCTGAGCATGAGCACCGATTTCTATGGCAGATTTAATGGCAGTTTGCAGGTTACGCATATCATTCATCGCATCGAAGATCCGAAAAACATCTACGCCATTGACATGAGCCCGCTCCACAAATTTTCTCACCACATCATCGGCATAGTGCCGATAACCGAGCAGATTTTGTCCTCTGAGTAACATTTGCTGGGGTGTATTGGGCATGGCTTTTTTAAGTAACCTGATACGCTCCCAGGGATCTTCTCCCAAATAGCGAATGCAAGCGTCAAATGTTGCTCCGCCCCAGGTTTCCAGTGACCAATAGCCAACCTGATCAAGTTTAGCCGCAATGGGTAACATGTCTTCGATACGCATACGCGTGGCTAGCAGGGACTGGTGCCCGTCGCGTAGCACAACATCAGTGATTGCTAATGGTTTTGACATCTGTAATTCCCTTAAAAATTGATTTTAATTAACGTTTGCTACGGTATTGCGTGATAGCGGCTGCAATAGCGGCGATCACAGGTTGGGGGATTTCACCCTCGTGAACAATAGATGTTGCAGATTTGCTCTCTAAGACGGTTTGTGGCGATCCAATCTCATCAGGAAATTTAGCACACAGCCAGGCAATGCCTGTTACTGCGCCAATCAATAAGGACAAAAATAGAAAGACCACTACCATACCAACTGCTAATAAATTGGCTGCCTCAAACAACAATGCTGTCACGTCAGTATGCATAACTGGATTTTCCTGTATCCCTATAAAACAACCTGATAAGTACCATGGAGCTTAACAAAACACAACTTTTAGCCCTGAGTTATAATGCATATTTAATAAGAAAAAATTCACTTTACCTGAATTTTTACCCACAAGATTCTGCTCAGGATGGGGACGAGTATACTAAATTGGTTTACTTTTTTTATGGCAAAGAATGACAGATAACAATCGTTTTTTTAATGGGTCCCCGTGGCAGGAGTGCACCGAGTCCTGCGCGCTATAGGTCAGACTGGATATATTCAAATTCTTTTCTGACAAATTTGTTAAACCTGTGGGGGTAGTTATTTTTCAACACACACAAAAAAGCCCGTTGATTACTCAACGGGCTTGTCTGTGTGGTGCGCGTGGAAGGATTCGAACCTCCGACCGCCTGGTTCGTAGCCAGGTACTCTATCCAGCTGAGCTACACGCGCTTTAAAGCGTCTTAGTTTTTATTCGACCTGAATAAAAATGTTAAATAAAATGGTGCGCGTGGAAGGATTCGAACCTCCGACCGCCTGGTTCGTAGCCAGGTACTCTATCCAGCTGAGCTACACGCGCAAAAAAATCA
>Ga0307488_10000872_pt1 | contig 25071 bp, 14 predicted proteins | sample SB02metaG_FD_202248 | JGI IMG/M metagenome (GOLD analysis project Ga0307488, IMG submission 202248) | Sea-ice brine microbial communities from Beaufort Sea near Barrow, Alaska, United States - SB 0.2 | ecosystem: Environmental > Aquatic > Marine > Coastal | place: USA: Alaska | collected... | reverse complement strand
TATTAAAACCCCCGGTTGTATCCAAACTCGTAAAAGATAAGAAATATACAGAAATATTAGACGAAAACTTTAAAAAGATTCTAAATCATAGAGAGTATTTAATCACCGAGATATTTAATAATGATCCAGAAAATAACATTAATTTCCCAGTTCATATCCAGAGAATTGTTGAAAATGAAACAAGAGGGGAAAGTTCTAAGACAAATATATCTCCATTAGATATTCTGAAGGGTAATGCGAAATTAATTAAGAAGTGTTACGTAACCAAAACTTTCAGAAATAATAAAATATTTGAAATTCTGATAGATATTCATTTAAGTCCGAAAATACTGATAAAAGAAAAACATATTACAAAAGAAGAATATAGTAGGATTGTACAAATTATTGAAGATAGATTTAAGGATTCTAAAATATCACCCGGAGAAATGGTAGGTGCTCTTGCGGCCCAAAGTATCGGAGAACCCGCAACACAAATGACTCTTAACACGTTCCATTTTGCGGGAGTTAGTACAAAATCAAATGTTACACGAGGTATCCCTCGGTTAAAAGAATTAATTCACGTTAGTAAAAATATGAAATCACCTTCCGTGATTGTTAAATTAAAAGAAGATTATTGCTATGATAAAACTAGGACAACGTATGTAAAGAATAATTTAGAATATACTTTATTAAGGGATTTAGTTGATTCTTGTAAGATATATTATGACCCAGATATCAAAAATTTCAATTCGGTTGTCGCCGAGGATAATGAAATGTTGAAAATTTATAAAGAATTTAATAGTTTTTCGGAAATTGGTGAAGATATTTTACCATGGATAATTCGTATTGAATTTAATAAAGAAAAAATGATGGATAAAGGTGTTGTTATGGAGGATATCTTTTTCGCAATTACAAAATACGATTCTACAAAGATTACGTATCAGTATACTGACGATAATTCCAAGGAACTAATTGGAAGAATATCATTGAAAATGAAAAAAGAGAACCAGAAAAATGTTGGAATACAAGATCAGAATAATGTTATCGACACCTTCAAAAAAATAAATGAAGATTTAATGAATAATATTGTCATTAAGGGGATTAAAAATATCAAAGATATCATTATTAGTGAAAATAAGAATGGTAAAACAACCAAAACGAATCAAGAAATACATAAGAAAGATAACTATTTTCTTGAAACCGACGGAACAAATCTAATTGAAGTATTAAATAACCGTTATATCGACCCGACGAATACCTTTTCTAATGATATAATTGAAATGTATAATGTTTTCGGAATTGAATCGGCGAGAGAAAGATTAATTGTGGAAATAATCGAAGTTATTAAACACGAGGGGGAATATATTAATACTCGTCACATTGAATTATTGTGCGACACCATGACATATAGGGGTCAATTATTTTCAATTAACAGACAAGGTATAAACAGCGGAGACGTCGGTCCATTGGCAAAATCTTCTTTTGAGGATACAACCGATCAATTAATAAAGGCGTCCATATTTTCCGAAAAAGATAATTTAAACGGTGTTTCAAGTAATATTATGTTGGGTCAAATTATTAAATGTGGGACAGGTCTTTGTGATATATTATTAGACGAAGATCAATTATTAAATGAATTAAATGATATCGGAGAGAAAGAAGAAGATTATATGGATATTGACGAATCTAATATAGATGTTTTAATGGATATACACGAGGAAGAAGACGAATGTGCCGAAGAAAATTTTAAATTTTCTCACGAATAACTAAATTATAGATTAATTGTACCAAATGCTTTATCGCAGAATTCTAAAAATAATGCTTCTTTGCGGTTAAAAGATCCACCATTCTCAATTAAAGTATCCAATTCTTTCTTACCCTTCATACAATTATTTTTAGAAACCTGACTTATTTCTTCTTTATCGGATAATTCTAATTCAGGTGAGTTTCGGTTTAATGGTCCGTTATAATACATTTTAGATAAAATACCATATAATTCACTATCGGCACCCATCGCCGTCTTAAAATTATTATCATTCTTGAAGTAATTCAAAAATTCGCTATGTTTCTGTGGTTCTACGGTCGCGATATATGTTAATAATTCTTCAATATCTTTATTACATTGGGAATGTTTTCCATCTATTGAAGAAGTAACATAAACATAAACTATTATTCGGGCAACATTTTCGGTTAATTTTTTATTTAGATATAAATAATGCAAATTATTTATATTAATAGTTGGTTTAGTTGGTTTGCTTAATTCTCCTCCAAATTGGAATGGTCCCGAGGCGGTTGCACGTTCGGCAGGCATAGGTCCAGGCATAGGTCCAGGCATAGGTCCAGGCATAGGTCCAGGCATAGGTCCACCAGGCATAGGTCCAGGCATAGGTCCAGGCATAGTATCGGCAGGCATAGGTCCTGGGGTCGTATCGGCAGGCATAGGTCCAGGCATAGTATCGGCAGGCATAGGTCCAGGCATAGTATCGGCAGGCATAGGTCCTGGGGTCGTATCGGCAGGCATAGGTCCAGGCATAGTATCGGCAGGCATAGGTCCAGGCATAGGTCCAGGCATAGGTCCTGGGGTCGTATCGGCAGGCATAGGTTCGGCAGGCATAGTATCGGTGGTAGTATCGGTGGTAGTATCGTCGGGCATAGGTTCGGCGGGCATAGTATCGGTGGTAGTATAGTCGGGCATAGGTTCGGTGGTCTTATCTGGATTACCTACAGTGTCGGGTGTAGCTTCGGAAGTTTTATCAATTGATCCGAACGAGTTATCGGGTTTCCCGTCTATCGTAATAGATTTGGACGATAAAATACACATTGTAATAAATTTAGAAGTGGGTGTTTGATTCGGATTTGAATCTACTATTTGACGGGCGACTGCGAATATTTTTTTCATATCATAGTTCCAGTACTCTTTATTGGGATCATTTTCTAAGGCAAAGAAATGTTCCGCGATAAACTGTGGACTTATAAATCCAAATATATCGGGATAATATGAATATAATTTAAAGAACGCTTTTGATTCTTCTTCATTCAGGGTTGTATTAATATATTTCTGATATGAAACAAATACTATCGCATACAATGGAAACAAAGATTTCATTACTTCTAATAAATTATTATTAGTTATATCTTCTTTTATAGTTATCCCATATACTTGCAATATATCTGTCAAAAATTTAGTTTTACTTAATCCTTGTAATTGTTCAATTAATATATCCTTATCAAAGAATTGTAAATACAAGCTTAAGTTTTCGGATAAATCACTTAACATATTTGGACCAATCCCACCAAGGGGGCCCGGGACCACCTCTGTTGTGGTATCTTTCAATATTTCGGGATCAACGCTCGCCGACTCTGTCCGAATATCTGTGGTTCCACCTTCCTCTTGTGGATCCCCAGTAGGTTCCAGATTAGGAGATTCTCCCGGTTTAGGTCCTGGATTAGGGGATTCCCCCGTAGGGAGGGATTCGGGTGTAGTTTCTGGTTGGGATCCTTCCGGGTCAGTGAATCCTCCCGGAGTAGGTTTTGGAGGTGATCCTTCCGAGTCAGTGAATTCTCCAAGATTAGGTTCTGGAGAGGGTGGGGCAGCGACTTCCGCACCGAAGGCGGGTGGGGCAGCGACTTCTGTGCCTTCCACACCGAAGGCGGGTGGGGCAGCGACTTCTGTGCCTTCCACACCGAAGGCGGGTGGGGTAACGACTTCAGCGGGTGGGTTAACGCCACCGACTGAAGTGTCAATATTGGCTTCTGCGCCCCCGACCTGTATATCTATAGTTGGTTTTTTATCCAATGTTAATTTAGAATATTTTTCGGGTACATTTGAATTAACTAATCCTGTTTGTTTGTCTCTTTTATATATATTTTGTAATATATTTTTAACAATACTTTTATCCCCGCTTTCTTGTCTCAATGCTTCTAAAATTATACTCTTAGAAAGGACACATATCCGAGCTTCGCATAACATTAAGATATATATTTTATGAAGGACTGATAATTCGGTATTTTCTTTTAAAAATCCATAATAATAATCATAAATATAAATTAAACAATCTTCGTCTGGACAAGAAATACATTTTTTAACATTATCCCATTTTATACTTCCTTTTATATAATCATAATAACTTCTATGATTCTTTGTACAATTATCCATTTTCTTATTAATTGCTTCAACTAATTTCGTATTATGTTTCATTTTACTTAATTCTGATTTGATTTTATCATTGATAAATATAATTGATCCTCTTTCTTCTAGTATTCTTTCAACCTCACTTTCAAACGAATGATCGAAATCGGACCCCCCTTCAAAAATAATATCAATCCAATTAATACTACTTTTTGCTAATTTATTGTGTTCTACAATATCCGATGTTGGTGTTTTGAGTTTAGCGGTTGATAATAAGTATAAACTTAATTCTTCCAATAGTAAATCGTCTGTATTATCTAATTCAATCGTATCAATCGTTAATTTATCCTGAAAATCGCCGTCTATTAATTTTATTTTATCGCTAATAGCCTTAAGGTTAGGGTCAATTGCGCTTATAGTAGAAAATATTCTATCAATTGTAACTGTCCGTAATAGTTCGGGATTATCCCTTAAAATTTCTATAAATTCACTATTACTGACACAGTTCAAATATCGCTCAATTGAATCCTTATATTTTGTAACCGATAATTTGGGCAAATATTCTATGTTTGCACTCTGTCCTATTAATAAATCAATACGGTTTCTCTCTTTTACGAGACCCGTATATTTATAACTGGCAAACGCGGAGACCGCGGACATAGCAAGTAATGCTACTCCCGCACCCAATGCTATCATAGATCCACCTTTCTGTTTTTTCTTTAATGTTTTGCGGACCGGTTTTGTTTTAGATTTATATTTTGTTTTTGTTTTTGTTTTTGTTTTTGTTTTTGTTTTTGTTTTAGATTTTATTTTGTTTCTCTTATTACGGGATCTCTTTAACCCCCGTCTGTGTTTAATAAACTTTTTAAGAGTTTGGACCATTATACTATATATTTAGAATTTAATTCTTATTTAAGAATTAAATAAGAATTAAATTCTAGGCACTTGGAATATACTCCCATTTTAATTCTTTACAAATATTTTTCCAGATACTATCTTGTTGTTGTAATTTCTCGCGACTTTTTAATAATGTAAAATAACATAATAAATTATCATATTCTAATAATTCACAAAATTTATGAAGAACATAAGAATATGATAAAAAATTTTTCCTTTCTGGGGGACAATGCTTCATGAACGGAATTTGTATTTCTTTGAATAACGATCTCAATATTTCCTCCTCTCTTCTAGTTAATTTCGGAGATTCTTTTCCCGAGATAATATTAATTAAATACGGTATATGTTCATAATACTTATTGTAATTTAATTTCTTTAATATTTCTCTAACCTGTTTATAGTTAATAGTAGTAACATTTAGATTGATATTTTGCTTAATTTCAATATTAATTTCATTATATATATTATCGGGTATTTCGGTCGTTTCCTTTGCCTGAAATTGGGCCAACCATTCATTGAAATGATTAATTCTTTTATAAGAAAAATAATTTATCTCTTTTGGTGGGTCATTATACGAATTTTTTTCGGTAGTAATCATTATATTAATTGTATTTCCACAATTATCGCAAATTAATTCGCTAATTATTTCATTTATCTGCATATTATTTTTACAAGAGTCACACTTATGATAATTATAATCTTTATATCTTTCGTTTACAATTCTATCGTCTATATTTTTCATATAATCATTTATTACATTATTTTCTTGTTTATTGGATTCCACGTTTCTATCAAAATACGATAATATTCCATTATTGGTAGTAACTTTATTTTCATTTTTGTTAGAATAGTAATCATTTAAAATAAGACCATTATCTAAATAATATTTACTTAAATCGGTATCACTCAACTCTTTCACTATTTGATTATGAATATCGTCTATCATTTTTCGGTCATCGGTATGACATTTTCTTAGAGGTTTATCTTTTAATTTTGACATTTATTTTAATTAGAATATATTTTTTAAATATTTTTTTAAAAAAAATATATTCTAATTAAGTATAATGGGATTGGATTTTTTTTCGTATGGACCACACGCTAAACGTTTAGTTTCAGACTATCGGACGGGTGGATTTATATTTACTCTCTTTTATATATGTGGGTCATTTGTACTTCCTAATATTTATATGATCTATTTTGAGCAGTATAAACAAATGAATAAACTAGCTTTAGTTATATGGTTCTCTATACAATTTTTCTGGCAGTTTATAATTATGTATTCCTTATATATTCACTTAAATTACGAAATAGAAAATAAAGAAGATATTAATGATTATACATATAATTTATTTGTAAAAGGTGGATTCCGTAATTTTCAGAAATGGGTATCTTATTATGCCACAGACGTCTGGGGTGATATTATTCTGTTAAGTTTCATTTTCGTTTTACCTATCGGACTATTTGATTCGATGAAAGGTAAGGATAAAATTCAATTTATATTTACAAAAATAGGATTATTTTTTGTATTTTTATTTTTTATACTTGGCCCCCCCGTATATCATATTTCAAGTTCGGAAGTAACATTTAATAGTTATATGAGTAATGTTCTTAAATTTGAAGGAAACCCGGATAAGTTGGGTTATTTCAATTATTTATCGGATAATAAAACAAGTATAATACAATTATTATTATCATTTTCGTTAGTTATTTATATTTTCGTTTCGGGTACAAAATTAAAATTTAAAATTAAAGAAAAAAGAATTGAGAAAAAAATGAGAAACGCGACCAAAAAATAAGAAAACTTAATAAGATAATGCGTATAAACAAAAATTAATTTAAAACATATTCATATAAAATGTTTATGAATACCTTACAAGAAATACCTCCCCAGGAATTACAAGAATTCAAAAAAAGAGTGGGTCAGTGGCTGGAATTGGACGAAAAAATCGCGTTATTAGAAAAACAGTGTAGAGAACTTAAAAAAATTAAAAATAAACAACTTGAACCCGAAATAACCGGTTTTATGAGACAATTTAATATCAATGATCTGAATACAGATTCCGGTAAATTAAAATGCAATGAGAGAAATACAAAGAAACCAATAAATAAAATAAATATCAGAGAAAATTTATCTAAAATAATCACCGACAGTGACAGAGTTGACCAAGCTATTGAGTTAATATGGTCTAATAGAGAGATCGTTACAACCTATAAATTGACCAAACCCAAGAAATAAGACTTATTTAGATTAATTATTTATTCGTAAGAGTATCAAACATTACCTGACAATTATATTTGTAATTAATATCATTTATTTGAATCATATGGACTGCCGGTTGACAAACCAAAGGTGGGAATGCTCCATAAATATTTACAAGCCCTCTCCTTGCCAAGTAAGCAATATTCCAATCAATAATCCAATCCATGACCTGTAAATTCTCTATTAATTTCTTAATGCAATTACGCGTAAGAATATAAGCGTGGGTTCCGGTAAAATACTTCAAGTTTAGAAGACCATTCTTTAACTTGGTATCTTTATTACCTTCTCTAACTTCTTTGTAACCATTTGGACCTCCATTAACTTCGTATCCCAACAATAGGATATCCCAATCACTGGGAAGATTCTTCATGTTTTTCATAATTCCTTCTTTAAGATTTGAAGTTATGATTTCGGCGTCGTCTTCTAGAATGAAACAATACTGTTTATCTGTTTGTAAAAATTTCTCAAAGATACTCATATGACTTAAGTAACAACCGAAGTGACCCACATTCTTCCTGTTCTCTATCAGGAACCACCATTTAATCTTCTTTAATGCTTGTTGATATTTTGGATCGTCTAAATCCAATAATTTACCGTCAACTGCGGGAAATCTTTCCGGATTTATTCCGTGTCTTTGGCACATATATTCAATATTTTCGCGTCTATCTATGGATCTATCTAAATTAATATAATAAATTCCCATATTATCAAAGAGAGAGTCGTCTATCTCAATCTTAAAAAAGTTATGATAGATAAAATAAGAAATTAAACTAACAATTATGATAATCAAAAGTAATATAATAAGATCTTTTGACTCCAACAAATCAATTAAATTATTGAATAAAGGATCTACCCCCCCGAGTTTTTCATTTACCGAACAAAGTGGTCCTTTTTTAGTTTCTATTTCCGCCACTGGTCCCGAATCTATCATTTATTTATTTAATTTATAAATATTTCCGATTTTAATCTTATCATTATAAAAATAATTAAATGACTTAATATATAATTCTAACTCCTTCTTATCAATAGTTAAGACTTTATCTATTATGGAATCATAATTTTTTTTCTTTATCATAAATAAGTAAATAAAGATAAATCCTTTATATAAGGAATTATAATCGTAATTTAATCTATTAGAATAAGTATTAATTAATGAACGACTTATATATTTATTATTTATCATAGTAATATACTTGCATTTATTTTCCTTTAGTGAGTAATATATTTTGTGTATTGTTAGAGAAATTAAATATCCACTCATATTTTGATACTTAATACCCGCGGTATCCAATATATCTGATATAACATAATTATTATATATTTCACAAATTGTTTCCAAATCTACAAAATAATCAAATAAATTTTCCAATAAATCCAAAGATATTTTAATCCTACTATTTTCGTATAATCTAATTATATCTTTCAACGAATAATTATTTGTAAATAAATTTACAAGTAAGGTTTGATCTGAAGAAAAATCGTCTAAATCCTGAGTTTCAATTATCTTATTTGTATTTATTAATGAAATAAATGTATTTAGATTATAATTAGATTTTATAATTAATCTATGTTTGTCTTTACTAGAAATTTTTTTATCTTTATCCGAACAAATATTGGTAACTATTTTATGAAATAAATGAGAATTATAAACTAAATCTATTTTGGAATATTTTAATTTATTTAGAGTTCTATGATTAATAAATTTCAAATCAGATATAACAATTATCCTCGTTCCGAAATACCGATATGATAATAATAAATCAATCACTAATTTATAATTTTTTTTATCGTACTTATTGAATAATCCCAAGTCGTCTATAATTATCCCCCTCTGTTCTTTTTGTTGAGAAAACATAAGAGTTATATTTCGCTTTTGAATAATATTAACTAAATAATCATAAATATTTGTAGCACTTTTTAAGAATAGTGCGTCTATTATAGTTAAACTCGTATCCTTAAGAATATCTTTCGCCAAAGAAGTCTTTCCTATACCCTCTGAACCACAAATAAATAATGGTTTATTAGTTTGAGACCAATTAGAAATTGTAGTTAATTGATCTTTCGTTAAGAAGTATTTATCATACATAGTAAAGTTAAAGAATATATTTTTAAGTCTTATCTTCTTTTAGTTCTACGATTAATTTTAGTTCTCTTTTGTCATTTATATTAGCATATATTTACAACAAATTAGAAATATCATATGTGAAATTATTTTTATTATGATATTCGGGGCGATCCATTGGTGTAGGTAGTTTCTCTATATCTTTAATGTATCCTAAATATTGTTGAACATTTGAGGAAACATTTTCAACGCAGTAATCAATAACTCTTTGATTTAATGCTCTTATTTCCTCTGCTAAATTAGAAGAATCAACTCTGAAATTAGCATACTGAAGCATAATTGATCTCATAACAACATAGATAGTATTGTCTGATTGTTTTGCTACGACTTGTCCTGTAGATTTATTAACTCCATATCGTATAGACTGATGAATTGCATCAATGTTCATATCTGAAAAAAATAGATCACTTGTTGCCGATCTTTCTACGATACCTTTAATGGAAGTTTCTCGGTTATCTTTATTTATTACAATATCTGATTCGCCGATAGGTAATTTAGAATCTAAAACCTCAATATTTCCTACACGACCATTATTAACAACTTCCAATCTTTCGTCCAAAGAAGCGGTTGAATCTCCGAGAAATAATTCTTCGGTGCCATATATATTTGACCCTCCTTCCACACCCACAACTGTTGGAATATACGGAAAACCATTATCTAACTCTTCGGGTATTAGAATACCTGTCCCCGAAGTGGTTGGTCTGGATAATATATCGTAATCTTTTATTTGGTATCTCCCATCGTCAACTAAAGATATTACGGCGTCGTCCACATCAATACCATTTGCCGCGACCGGGCCTGAATTATACTGATTCGGTTTAGTTGTATACAAACTCATTATATTTATCAATAGATATTTTATTTATCAATAGATATTTTATTTATCAATAGATATTTTATTTATCAATAGATATTTTATTTATCAATTTTGTTTTGTTTTTTGTACTCTTTGATAAATAAATTACATTCTTCTGTCCACATTGCTTCAATACTCTTCCCGGTTAATTCTTCATACTCTTTTTTATAATTTTCGTATTCATTATTTAATTTACTAATTTCCTCTTCGGTAAAGGAGTAAAGGGACATCTTGACTAAATAATCATAACCACCGGGGATATTGTTATTTGATTCTTCGATATATTTATCTTTCATTTGTTTATATTTTTTATCAACCAATGATTGAATAATTTCTTCTTTCTTTTTCTTATAAATAATAATTTTTTCTTCAATTACTTCATTAATAAACCGAATTTTTGAAGACCGAATAGTTAATTCATTTTGTAGATTTTTTAATAGATGATCTTTCCTTGAAACATATAATTGATATCTTTCTTGATAAAAGACGTCCATAATTTCATTAACATTCGTGTACTTCGCTATTCTTTCCTTATTATATAAATGAATATTATTTAATGAAAATCCTTTCGTCGTATATAACTTAAAATATTTCTCTATTCCGTCAATAAGAGGATCTTCGCTCCATTGTAAATTATGAATAAATCCTAATGGAACCGTAACTGTAAAATCTATTTCTGTATCTGAACAATTATTTGTATAATCAATAATATGTTGTTTTGCTTTTTTCTTTGAATGAGATTCATTTTCTTTACTTTTCTTTTTAGATTCTTCGGGTAAAAGAGAATCTAAGAAATTCTTATAATCGTCCGTCCATTTTCCCACCGGTAATTCCGTTATACGAATAGACGTGGGTGTTATTATATCATATTTACCTTTTGACAGATATTCTGTATCTTTTAGTTTAATAATTTCACCTTTAAAATTTCGGACCCATGGTTTCATTTCTAAATATTCGGATCCATTTAATTTTCTCTTAATATTATCAACAATTTCTAGCGGATTGAATTTGGGGATAGACGTACTAAATCCGGTCCCAATTCCTGTCATTCCATTAACTAGGACCATTGGAATAATTGGAACATAATATTTCGGTTCTACTTTATTCCCGTCGTCTTCTGTATATTCAAGGAGATTAAAATCTACCGGTGGGTAAAGTAAATCTACGATCTTATTTAATTCTGTGTGAATATACCTTGAACTAGCCGAATCGTGTCCTCCCATTATTCGTGTGCCAAACTGACCGTTTGGTAAAAGGAGATTAATGTTATTTGATCCAACATAATTTTGAGCCATACCAATAATAGCAGATTGAAGAGACATTTCGCCATGGTGATACGCCGCATTTTCGCTTACATACCCTGACAATTGAGCGACTCTGACTTCGGAATATAATTTTCGCTTGAAACAGGAATATAAGATTTTTCTTTGACTGGGTTTTAGTCCGTCATAAATAGAACCAATTGACCTGAAAGTATCACTATTAGAGAAGTGAATTAATTCCTTATTAATAAAATCTTGAATCGGAACTTCGGTTTCATTATGGTCTAGAATAATATTTTCGTTGTAATTGTATAACCATTGTTTTCTCATATCCGCGAGTTTCTTATTAAATGCTAAATCCATTGATTCATTTGTTAACTCGGTATAGATATAATTATTCATTTTAATATCTTTAAAATACTCTTTCGCTTCAGAAGCATTACTCGTACCTAATCCCTTATAGTATTTTGTGTGCCACGTTTTATGTTTGTCGTTACCTTTTAGCCAATCATTATATTCTGTTATAGTATAGAACGATTTAACCTTCTTTCCCTTATTTACCTTAATAATGGGGGTAATCATTGAAGTAATATATCCTAGATTGAGCAAAGACGGCCACATTGTATGAAATACATTCATTACTAAACCCTTAATGTGAGATCCGTCATGATCCTGATCTGTCATTATCATTATTTTACCATACCGAAGGGATTTAGTATCCTTATACTCTTTCCCCGTTTCAAGACCGATAATCTTTTTAAGATTTGTAATTTCGGAATTATTCATTATTTGAGACTTTGAAGCTTCCTTTACATTCAAAACCTTTCCCTTCAAAGGGAAAACCCCATATTTATCTCTTCCAACGACAGATAATCCCGAAACAGCCATAGACTTAGCCGAGTCCCCTTCTGTAAGAATAAGAATACATTCTTCCGATTTTTTTGTCCCTGCCCAATTAGCGTCGTCTAATTTTGGAATATCTCTGAGTTTATTCCTCTTCGTCCCGTCGGTTTTCTTGCTTTCTTTATTTAATTTAAATTCGCTAAATTGGATTACTTTCTCAACTAAATCGGTTTTCTCAATGAGTTTCTTAATAAATTTATCATTAATAATAGGTTTAGACCCGAATTTAGATTGGGGAGTAATTAATCTTTCTTTTGTCTGACTATCAAATGAGGGATTTTCAATTACCGAGTTAACAAATACTCTTAAATAATTCTTGATATAATTCTCTTGAATTACTTTCTTATGTTTCTTCTCGATAATAGTTTTTAGACCCACTAATATTTGTTTTGTAATCATATCAACATGCTTCCCTCCTTTCGGGGTAGAAATTCCATTTACGAATGATATTTGTTCAAATTTATCTGTTTTACTTAGAGTTACGCCGATATTCCAGCGCTTATCAATTTCTTCGTATACAAAATCTTCATTATCGGATAAATATAGTTTAGAATAATCCATGAAATTATTAACCTTAATCTTTGTACCATTCAGATATACAGATAAAGAAGCATCGGTGATACCGGCTATATCGTAAACTCTACGAGTCATTAGACGGATCATGTAATCACTATATTTCTCAATACCGAAGCGTCCAAAATCGGTGGTCCACGTAATTTTGGTATAGGGCATAACGTCTGTTTTTGTAATCGTAGGTTTCCCTTTAGTTTTCATATTATTTGAAAACTTTTGGATAAATTTCTTTTTCCGGATATGATCAACTGTCTTTATTTCGAAATTTGTAGAAAAGATATTTGTTAACTTCGCGCCATAGCCATTTTTGCCACCAACAATCTTTTTTTCATTTTCTTTGTAATTTCCCGAAGTTAATAGTTCTCCAAAAATCATAGACGGAATCCATAATTTTTTTCCGTTTTCGTCTAATTCGGTAGGATGTTCGGCTATATCCACACCAGTTCCGTCATTATAAATACTAATTTCACCGCTTTCCTGATTAATAGTTATTTTGAGAGTTTTAACTGGAATATCGGTTTTATTCTTTCTTTCGTTTACTCTGATTATTTGATCACGTGCATTCACTAGGATTTCATTATAAATATTATAAATTGCGGGGATATATTCGCCATTTTCAAATTTAATCTTCTTTTCAGATTCTTTCCATACAGGTAAATTCTCTTCAATTAGATCGCACCCTCCAACATATGTATCAGGGGTTTTGTAGATATGATTTTGCAATTCCTCCTTTTGATAATCTTCTAACTCCATATTAAACTAAATTAATAACAAGTTTTTAAATTAAAAATCAAATTTTTTATATATATTATTATCAGAATGGTCAAACAAACGAAAAAAAGAACCTCTAAGAGAACTGTAAAGAGAACTGTAAAGGGAATAAATAAAAAAAAAGATATTCTAAATTTAAAATCAGGTAGAACAATTGAAGCAATTAATAATGAAAATGATTGCGTTTTAAAAAACAAAAATGACTATTATAGAATAAAATTAGTTAAAAAATTTGGAGGAGGTAAAAGCGGCGATATAGTTTATTTAATCAAAAATAATAATACCAACTATGTCTTAAAAGTATTCATGGACAAAAAAGCGGGAGATCACGAAATAAAGTTACATAAAAAACATTGTGAAATATTTGGAAAAAAATCCTTAGTACCTTATTTATTTTCGGAAGGTATGATAAAAAATATTCCTTTTTTAGAAAAGGATGAAAATAAAAAAGAATACAGATATGCAATTATGGAATCAATAAATGATCCCACAGAATTAAGTGATTATATTCGTTCAAATTGTAAAAATTTGAAAAATAAAGATATAAATCCATATAATTTAGCACTTCAAATTTTTTATTATTTGGCTAAATTAAGTAAGAATAATATATCTCATTGTGATTTACATACTAAAAATATCTTAATTATAAAGCATAAAACTAATTTATTATTAGATTTTTCATTTATTCAACCTAATGCAAAAATTAACGTAGGAAAATATCATATTAAAATAATTGATTTTGGGTTATCTGAAATCAATAAACCATGTCCAAGAAATAGAAAATTTATAGGTGCGGTTTTGAAAGATATGCGAAAGTGTAAAGTATTAAAAAGGAGTGATGAAGGAGATATAAAGGAAGATACAAATAAAATAATACGGGGATTATTGAAAAGAAAGAATAAGAATGAAAAATATATAAATGAAGATTTATATATTTTTGTTAAAATATTAAGATTATTAAACAAGATAAAGGATCAAAATAATCTTACAACTTTCAAAACTAAATTTATAGAAGAATTAATTAGGAATAAAAAAGATATGAAACAAATATTTACTATTCTGACATTATAATCAATACAAATTAAAAATATAATGTAATATTTATTTCTCGTATTTAATATTAATACCACACACTTTAGAATAGAGATAAATATCTTTCAATAATCTTTTACTTTTTCCAGAAACTTTAATTCCTTCTTTTTCTAATTCTAATTTAATGTCTTCGGTTTTCTTAGATCTTATTTCTTCAATATGTTTTTGAACTTTCCGAATATCTTTTTCGGAAATCTTTCTATGTTTTTTCATGCTAACTTTTCTAGATTCTCTCTTACTACTTCTTTTATTTTTACGACTAATTCCTGTCGGTTTGGCTTTGGCTTTGGGTTTGGAAATACTCGGTTGAACCTTTACCATACTCGGTTGAACCTTTACCATACTCGGTTGAACCTTTACCGTAATCGGGTGAACCTTTACCATACTCGGTTGAACCTTTCCTCTTTTATTTGATTCTATTTCTCTCTCTACTTCATTGATATCTTTTTGATTGATATATTTATTAGTTCTTGATCTGTGTTTACTTTTCTTTTCTTTCTTGCGAATGATACGAATACTCGGATCATTTGCTTTGTTTTTGGGAATAATTCCTTTAGGGTTGTTTCTATTAATTTTAATTTTTTTTCCTCCATTTGGTGTTTTCATATCATTTTTGCTTTCCATATCTTTATCGGTTATCCCATTTTGTAAGTATAATTGATAATTTCTGGAGTTAGGACTTAACTTTGAAGTTCCCGGACCGCCTGGTCGTTTCTTCTTTATAACAAGATCTCCGTTGTTTATGTATTTTGATAATTTGTTATCCATACTATTATCATATCATATATATATATTTGAAATTAGGATAATAATTTAGAATAATCATTTTTACCGTGCGTGATTTGTTGCTGGTGTAATTTAATCTCAACAATTAACCTATTCTTACATAATTCGTCATCCGAAAATATATCTACCAAAATATTTAATATAATAAGATCTCCTGGATATTCGTCCTTCATAATTTGGTTCAAGGAACTTTTTACAAATTCTTTCAAGTGATCTTTCCTTTCAAGATATAAACTTGTTATTACTTCGGTGATTTTATCGTCGGATATGTATTCAAGTTTATTAACTTTCAGATAATTATCATAATTTTTTTTAACATAAAAAAATATAAGGTCTTTAATATTCTTTTGTAGACTCATTTATAATAAGAATATAACTTTTCTTATAAAATAAACCTACTTAATCTTTTAAATTCATTTCATTTTAAAGTTTAAGGCATTTCTACAGGATCTCCGTCCGAATCAACCGAGCGAGTACGGTCAAGTTCTTCCCATTCGGGGGTAGATTTTTTATTCAAAACATATACCAGAGTCATAACTAAAAATACAAACAATAAAATTAAAATTAAAAATATTATTGGGTGTCTTTCCGATACTTCTTTTAGCGTTTCTTCTATTATTTCTACGATTGTTTTTTCGTGTGTTTCTTTTATGATTTGTATGCCTTTAATTTCGTGGGGGGGATTTTCCATAGTTTTAAAATGATCAAGTAAGTGTTGAAATGATATATTATTTGTTATATAATTCTGTAATGTTCCGCTAGTATCTCCACTTGCTAGAGAGGGTGGCCAACTATTTAATAATATTAAAAATTCGTCCGGACCCTGTATTTCATATCCTATAATTAAAAGTGCGTGATTAGTATGTATTTTACCAGTTTGATCAGTAACTTGTAATAAATTCCTATCCGGTGTTGCCGCCGCTCCATTTTGTAAATTTATTAAACCCTGAGAATCAAATGAACTTTCTTCATTTACATGTATTTCGATAGCCAATGGACCACCTTTCAAATTTTCCTTAATGATTCTTTTAAAATTTGAGATATCAACACTTTCCCAACCAGTATAAATAGCAAATGGACTTGTTAAATTAAAATTAAAATCGACAAAAGAATCCGGGGTGAAGTGTTCTGTATACATATAATTCGTATTTTGTATGGTTTCCAGATCTTCATTGAATAATACGCGTTTAATACACGTATTTGTGATTGTTTGAAAAATTACAGCGTCTCTCCTTGTAGGATTACTTTTTAAGAGTGGGAAATTATATTTAGTACCGGTGGTTCTCGGTATAGTTCTGCCCAATTCAGAAGTACACGTATCTGGATTTTTCAAACAATGTAGATAATCTAATAGATTTTGTTGACTACTGGCAGTTGAACTCCCGCTTGTTCGATATCCACAATCAAGTGTGGGTGGGAAATCGGGAAGATCGGGTATATTTATATTACAGCGCCCCGCAGTTCCAGTAATAATTGAAGTCATAAATTTATCTATTGGGATTTCATTATAATTATGATATATAGGGGGATCATTATATCTTAATATGATATCAATGATTGATTGTGGGGTTATGGAAATAAGTCCTCCACCAGAAGAAGACATATGTATGTTGTAATGACATGATAATAATGAAGCTATAGAATATGGTACGCAAGTTCCACAAACACCTTGATCTAAAATATTCAGGCCACCATTATTTATCATTGATTTACCCTTTGGGTTATCAATAGTAGACCAATTCAATGAGGTAGGCGGTAATCCCTCTATTATACGAGGTTTAAATGTTATTTTACAAAATTGATATATTATGATTCCCATTAATAATATACGAAAAAAGTCATTATTCATTTATACTTATAATTCATTTAAAAAATATTTATGATTTATATCATAAATGATAAAGTTATTTAGGAATCTGAAATCATATTTGTGGTTATGTTATTATATCCGTGAATATTACGTAGAATACAACCAAACGAGTAATCATAACATTGATCTATTAAAAAATATTACTACTAGAATAACCGAATGTGGTGCGGTTATGATTAAATTTTGTCAGTGGGTTACTCCCAAATTAGAATTAATTTATTTGGAAAAAGGTAACGAAGATAATAAACCAAAATGGTTGACTACACTTGAGATATACTATGAAAATTGCGAAAATCACACACTTGACTATACTAAATCAGAATATAATCGGGTATTTGAAGGGAATGTAGACGAAATCTATAATTTTGAAGATATAATTGGTTCTGGTAGTATTGGTCAGGTTCATTTGGTTACTAATAAAGAAACATTGAATCAAGAAGTAATTAAAATTTTACATCCAAATGTAAAAGAACAAATTATATTCTTTAGAAGATTTATTAAATTCTTATTATTTTTTCCATGCGTCAGTGCTAAATGTAATCAGTTATTTCCATTTGATATTTACGAATTTATTAGACAATTTGAACTGCAAAGTAATTTTATTAATGAAGCAAATCATATCTTATTTTTTTACGAAGAATATAAAGATAATGATTTTATTATTATACCTCAATTGAAAAAAATTAGTCCTTCAGTGCTCGTAATGAGTTATGAGTCGGGTGAATCTTTATCAGAATTAAAAGTAAGTAATTATCATAAGGATAAACTGGTGAATTTATATCATTTATTTATCCGCAATAATCAATTAGTTACCAATTATAATCACGGAGATTTACACCCCGGAAATTGGAAAGTTAGAATTGATCCCAAGAATTTAAATCATAAATTAGTTGTATATGATTTTGGATATTGTTGGAGAATGCCCACGAAAACATTTGAGCAAATAGGAACTATTTTTCTTGATACATTTGAAGAATCCGACGATAATATCGCCAACTCTATAGATAATTTGTGTAAATTAACATATATGTCAATTTTATATAATAAGCCAGACAAAGAAACGGATTATAAAATCAGAATCAGAGAACACATAATACATGAAATTCGCATAAATGATATTAAAACATTATGCGTCATTGATTCTTTGAAAGCGACAATAAATTTATGTAATAGAGAAAACTTATTGTTAGATCCAACACTGATTCAATGTTATATTATTTTTCTTCAAGGTCAAAAATTATTTGAACAATACGACTTGGTCACAAGCGATAAGTATAGTACAACACCATATGAGGTATTCAGAGAAAGATACTTGAATATTTATACATTTTGTAAGACATATAATATTTTCGTCAAGTATTCAGAATATATTGAAACCAAATTAAATAAAAAACAGGTTTCGGTGAATAATATATTTGATACGATAAGCGTGGACGAATCTATCATACCAATGGCTTATTAAATTTGATAAAATTTGATTAAATAATATAAAGCTAAATTATTACGATATAATACTATGAGTAATAGTGATTCTATAAGAAATATCATTGACAAATATTTTGAGCAAAATAATGTTTTAACTAACCACCAAATTGAGTCTTACGATGATTTTATTGATAATATATTACCCACTATCATATCCCAATATTTTCCATTAGATTTATCATTCAATGATACTTCCAAGATAAAGAATATTAAAATTAATGTAATTAACGTTTCAATTGAAACGCCTCAGTATACTGAAAATAATGGTTGCAGCAAGGTAATGACTCCTAGTATTGCCCGATTAAGAAATTTCACATATTCTTTAACCGTATTAATTGATTTAATAGTTGAAATAACTATTAGAGATGATAATATTGAAATCAATTTACCCGTAAAAGAAATTAATAATGTAATATTAACAAAGATACCAGTTATTGTTAAATCTAGATATTGTAATTATCGTAAAGATATTAATTCCGAATGTAAGTTCGATACCGGTGGATACTCTATTATTAATGGAAATGAAAAAGTATTAATATCACAAGAGAAAGTAGTTCCCAACTTAATTCAAGTATATCAAATATCTAAAGCATGTTCGAAGTATAGTTATATATCCGAAGTAAGATCTTCAAATGATAATACGTTTGGCGTAACAAAAACAAGTACAGTAAAAATAACGAATAAATCTAATAAATATGATAACCTTATCTTAACAACCATTCCTCGTATAAAAGAAGATATACCACTGGGAATCTTATTCAGGGCATTAGGTTGTATTTCCGATAGAGAAATATTATATTTTATCATTGATAATAATGGTTCAGACATAGATAATACAATGATAAAAATAATTGTTAATTCATTGAAACAAAATAATGAATATAAAACCGAATATGAATCTATTAAATATATAAGCAAATATCTGAATGTTAATAATTCATTTTCGTCCGAAGTCCGCATGAGTTACTGTAAAAATATCTTAAACAAAGAATATTTGCCCCACATAACTGGCAATAATTCTAAATTATACTTTTTGGGACTAATGGTTAATAAGCTATTAAAATGTTCTCTGGGTGTAATTAGTTCTAGTGATAGGGATTCATACCATAATAAAAGGATAGAAACCGCTGGGGTATTATTAGGAAATTTAACGATTCAGGGTATGAATAAAGTCGTAAAAGATATGAAAAATTATATAACGAAAGAAGTTAATTCGGGATTATGGAATATTAAAGGAAATTATTCTGATATAATTAATGATATTAATATTCATAAGATTATAAAAAAATCTTGTATTGAGAATATTTTGAAAGGGGCGTTAGCAACCGGTAATTGGAGTGTGAAAAGTAACTCAAGCAAGCAGGGTGTTTCTCAAGTATTGAACCGATTAACTTTTATGAGTTCTTTATCTCATTTAAGACGAATTTCAACACCGGTGGACGCTACAGGAAAGTTAATTCCTCCTAGGAAATTACACTCAAGTCAGTGGGGGTATATTTGTCCAACGGAAACACCGGAGGGTCAATCTGTTGGTATTGTCAAAAACTTGGCGATGATGTGCGAAATAACCTCCCAGAGATCCACCGATATTATTATGGAATTATTTAATAAGTATATTATATATTTTGAAGAATTAGATATTTTCAAATATAATAAATCCGACTTGACAAAAATATTCGTCAACGGGAATTGGTTGGGATATACCGAAAATCCCGATATTATCTGCAATGAATTCCGAGAAAAAAGAACTAAAAGTATAATTCATCCCCATAATTCAATTTATTGGTCAATTTCGGATCATTCAATTCATATTTTCACAGATAGAGGTAGAAGCATTCGCCCTCTATTAAAAATAGATAGTTTGAACAACCTTGACGATATAGGAAAAATTATAAAAGGAGGTGGGTCTTGGGCCACATTATTTATTAAGGGGTTAAGTCTATATATAGAATATATAGACGTCAATGAAACCGATAATTGTATGATTCTATGTGATCATACAAAATACACGAAGGATAGCAACCAATTTACTCACTGCGAAATACACCCGAGTCTTATACTTGGATCCCTTGCTTCTTGTATTCCTTTTCTTAATCACAACCAATCTCCGAGAAATACTTATCAATCTGCGATGGGTAAGCAGGCAATCGGAATTCATTGTACAAATATTAATAAGAGATATGATACATTTTCTCATAGTTTATATTATCCTCAATTGCCATTAGTAAATACCAAAATAATGAAGTATTTCAATTTTAACAGCATGCCAAATGGAACCAATGTCATTATCGCTGTCGCAACATATACTGGATATAACCAGGAGGATTCAGTTATAATTAATCAAGGGTCCATTGATAGAGGATTATTTAATTCTACATTTTACAGAACATATAAAAACGAAGAAGAAAAAAATCAATTAAGTGGGGACGAGGATATATTTTGTAAACCAAAGGTAGACGAATTATTATTCCCAAAACAATCTAATTATGACAAATTAAATTCCAATGGATTTGTAGAACCAAATACAAAAATAGAATCTAATGATATTATTATCGGAAAGGTTATGCCTCTTAAAAATAATAAAGAATATAAATTCAAGGATAATAGTACTTCAGTTAAGAGAAATGAGAGTGGATACATTGATTCTAATTATGTTGGAATCAATGGAGACGGATATCGTTTCTGTAAAGTTAAATTAAGAAGTATCAAAATACCCGAAATCGGCGATAAAGTATCAAGTAGGCACGGGCAAAAGGGAACTATCGGTATGACATATCGACAAGAAGATATGCCGTTTACTAAGGACGGAATTGTACCCGATATTATAATTAACCCACATGCCATTCCAAGCAGAATGACGATTGCTCAACTACTAGAGTGTATTCTCGGTAAATCGTGTAGTCTATTGGGCTATGAGGGGGACGGTTCGGGATTTAATAATACAAAAGTAGAAGAACTAATTCAAATATTAGAGAATCAAGGGTTCGACGGAACCGGTAATGAAATATTATATAATGGATTTACCGGAGAACAAATGAAAACAAGTATCTTTATGGGACCAACATATTACCAGAAATTGAAACATATGTCTTCAGACAAGGTCCATTCAAGAGCAAGTGGTCCAATTGTTTCAATGACCCGACAACCTTCGGAAGGGCGTTCAAGTCACGGTGGTCTGCGGTTCGGAGAAATGGAGAGAGATTGTATGATTTCCCACGGTTCTTCGTACTTCCTGAAAGAAAGAATGATGGACGTATCGGATAAATATTCCGTTTATATATGTAATACTTGCAATCTTATCTCTACCGGAAATTTAGAAGATAATATCTTTGAATGTAAGAAATGTGAAAACTATTCGGATTTTACAAAGGTATATATCCCCTATGCTTGTAAATTATTATTTCAAGAGTTAATGTGTATGAGTATTGCCCCACGAATGTTAACAGATAATTAACTGAGTAATTCTCTTATTCCCGACAAATCAATTATTTTCTTTTTAGATTTTTTTTTGGATTTCTTGATTGGATCCGAAATTGGTTTATTGGTCAATTTCTTATTGGTCAATTTCTTATTGGTAAATTTCTTATTGGTCAATTTCTTATTGGTTGGTTTCTTATTGGTTGGTTTCTTATTGGTTGGTTTCTTATTGGTTGGTTTCTTATTGGTTGGTTTCTTATTGGTTGGTTTCTTATTGGTTGGTTTCTTATTGGTTGGTTTCTTCGCAAATTTATACGGATTTAGAAGAGAAGTTAATAACCTAAATTTACCATATATTATTTTTAATTCTTCAATGATGCCCGGTTTAGTAATATGTTCAATTGTATGTATCGGAATACCATATAAATACTGAGCTATATAATATACCTCTGCCTCAAGGTCTTTTTCTACAAGTTCTCCTTTTTTATTTACTTTCATATCGTCTTGGTACAGAAAATTAAATATATCGGGTGATTCATATTGTTCTAATATCTCTAATTCCCCCGAAATATCGTCCTCTTGACCAAACCCAAATTTATCTTCGTGCCCGATTCCTAAAGTTTTATCTCTATGATCAGTGTATGGTTCGGAAGGGATGTCGTCGGGATCGGAGCCACCCGATTGATCTCCGAAAATATCTTTCAAATTTTTCTTAAGCTGAGGATACTCGTCAAATAATTGGGTAATTAACAGACCCAATCCGACAGGAGGATTATCGTTGGTCGCGGACTTTATAATTTCAAAATGAGTTAACCAACCCTGAATCACTCCCTCATTCAGTTGAACCATTAATTCATTTGCTTTCTCCAAATGAATCTGTACATTCTCCGCAAATAACCTCTTATCCTGTAGATTACCCAACTTATCTGAATTATATTCATTTAGAGCGGCCTCTAGTAAATGTAAATGGATAAGTCCTATATTGTTAATAAATGGAAAATGTCGGAGTAATCCATTATGTCTTTGTTCTAGTTTCTTAAGATTACCTTTAATATGACTAGTTATTTCCGCAATATTCTTATTAATATCAGTATCCACGACTACCCCACGGTCGCGAATATCTCTACCCACGGGCAAACAACCGCTCTTACTTGTATTTGGTCCTCTATATTGCTGATATTTAGACCTAGGTTTGGGTACTATCTCGGGTTCCAAATTTTTAAAATTTACGGCTCTCGGATAACTGTAGCCGCTCTTAGTTATTTCGCGATTTAATGTGCCAATTTTTCCACACATAGTCTTTGCGGTTTTTTCAATACTAGTACCGTTAATTTTAACCAATCCTTCGGGGTCCACTACGACCCAATTTTGACTCCCCTTATGCTGGTTCGGTCCGGCACCGGAATAGTTAACCCATAGAGTATTTACAATAGTCTGTACCACTCTTATGCCTTTTGCTAATAAAAGAGAACGGTCGTCACCCGGTGTTCCTAACCGTGTCATTAAATTAAGAATAATTAGTTGAATAGATTCCCGATAATCGGCGATAATATTATTTTTATTTTTAGTATTTTGAACCAGCATGAAATTTTTAAATAAAGCCAAAGCTCTCATTATATGTTCTATTTCGCAACCCGTGGCACTTAATACTTCTATTACGGGTATTTTGGTTGTCTTACTTTTACTCTTGGATTTTCCCTTGGATTTACTTGGTTTCTTCTGAGGTAACATTTCCTTATATTTACAGTGCGCCGTAACGGTAAATTTGGTCATCCAACACAGTGCTCTCTGATCGGCACCAGTATCAAAAACCACTTGCGAAGGATCCCATTGGGATAATAAATTTTTCCCCCACAATTTATTAGAATCCGCGCAACCAGATATATATTTCATTTGATCCGTGGCCGAAAGATTGGCGACCATAGCCCTATTTAAATTAAATGAAGCAATTTTTCCGACGGAAGTCGTTTTCCCAATCAGTTGGTGTAAGTCTTTCTCAAGAACTATTTTAAATAATTTCCGATCTTTTTCATTGTCTACCATAACACGAAACTCGCTGGTTTTCTCTATAGAAACGACCAAGTCATTCCAAAATTTAACGATAGGTAATAACGCCGCATTGCCCCCCCACCGATTGAAACCCGCCTTCATACCCGATAAAAACATTATTATTTCACTTGCCCCGGCTACCCTAATTATTTTTATGTACTCGTGTCCCCATAAATTACTCTTTGAAAATACAGACCCTAGTTCAAATGAAACCAGCTCTTTGTTAATTCCATCTTTGAATAATTTCAATGGAACTGGCTCTGGGTCGCCCCAACTTGCGATAAATCCAATAACATGACTGAGGTTAACCTTTATATTTTCAACCAATTCTTGACGAGTCAAGGGGTCAGTCGCCGACGCATCGGTTGTTGCTGGTGCGGGTGCTGGGTCCGGGTCTGGTGCTGGGTCTGGTGCTGGTGCTGATGCTGGTGCTGGGTCTGGTGCTGGTGCTGGTGCTGGTTCTGGTACTGGATCTGGTGCTGGGTCTGGTGCTGGTTCTATCCCCAAGGGGGGGGGTCGCCGAAACTTTCTCGGTCCGTTGTCGGGACTGGACACCTGCCTTTTCTTGTTTCCCGGGGGGTCTCTTGGTGTGTCTCCGGGGTCTATTGTCGTGTCACCTG
>Ga0307488_10000871_pt1 | contig 25082 bp, 26 predicted proteins | sample SB02metaG_FD_202248 | JGI IMG/M metagenome (GOLD analysis project Ga0307488, IMG submission 202248) | Sea-ice brine microbial communities from Beaufort Sea near Barrow, Alaska, United States - SB 0.2 | ecosystem: Environmental > Aquatic > Marine > Coastal | place: USA: Alaska | collected... | reverse complement strand
GGGGCAATTCAATTGGAAAGCCCCTACATTGAACCGGGTAAAAATATAGGATTACATACTTTTGAACAATTATTAATGATATTTGTTGACGGTTTAAAATATTTTTATGGTGAAAACAATAAAGTTGACATTAATAAATTAAAAAAAGAAGATATTGAAAAAGTGAATGAATATTTTATCTCAATGAATTACAAAGTAAATTTAGAGGTCTTTCCAACTATGAATGAATATAAATTTAAACACCCAAATTATTTCAAAAATCAAGTCCATATCATAAATGAAACCAAGTTAGAAGACTTCTATTATGAAACCTTTTACGGTAATAATAATTGTGCTTATAGGATATCATTCACTAATTATTAAGTTTAAAATAAACAATGTAAATAAATATAGAAGCAATAAGAGATATGGATTTTGAATCAAAATTTTCCACACAAAGGGTTGGTATCCCGCTTATAATCCTACATAGTGCGATGGAACAGTTGGTGGCGCATAATAAGGATAGTTAAAGAGGATGGTACTGCGTGTTATATGTAGAAAGAGTCTATAATTTATATCTGCTTTAATTTGAAAATTAGTAAGTTTGAAATTAAAATATTTGTTTATATAAATGGCGTTTTCTAAGAAAATAGGAAAGGAAAAGAGGAAATCTATAAGTAGAAAATATTCAAGGGGTAAATCTATAAGGAAAAAATCTACTAGGAGAAAATCTACAAGAAAATCTACAAGAAAATCTACAAGGAGAAAATCTACTAGGAGAAAATCTACTAGAAAATCTACAAGGAGAAAATCAATGAAAGGAGGAATGGACCGCGATGACTGGATAGACGGACTAAAGAGGGAGGGCCCCTTCTCTCTCGCGCAAACCGCGAAGTCTCTCAGAGTGGACGAGACCATTATTGACCAAGCGCTCGGTTCAGATGATCCAAAAGATACACTTATCCGGTTGATCACAGCGGCCCTTCACCAGCGCGAGCAAAGTGCGGCTCAGTTGTCTCCGCCACCGCCGCCGCCGCCACCGGACGACTCGGACGACTCCGATGGCGGCGGCGAGGCAGCGCGGTCGCTAGCTGGTGGGCCGTTCGACCTTACGGGCGCCCCCCTCCTCCAGAGTTTCGGCAAGCCCGTACTGTCTTTCGGTGTGGATAATGTACAGGATCCTGGGACTAAGAGAGTTTCAACTAGAAGATCTTTGAGAAAATCCAGATTTTCTCTGCTACAAGAAGATGAGCCCCCGGCCGGGGGCACACCTAGAGGACAAATGTCGGGTCTGCCTTCAGCGGACAGCGTGCCGGTGGACAGCGTGCCGGTGGACGCTGCAGGGCGTCAGGGCGTGGACGAACTTAAATCAAACATAGACATGTGGGTTATTTTATGGTCAGGCGAACTCTCCGAATGGGTAAATGGGCAAGTGCTTGCCGAACCTTGGCCAGGGAATAATCGAGTTGTTATGATCGGCCACAAGAAGCCACGAGGAGAAGCAAGTTTTCCAGATCCCAGAGATCCTGGAGGAGCGCGACTAAAATGGACTCACGCATCGGGTGTGACAGTGGACAGGAACACAGGTTTGTGGGTAAATTTGATCGCGACAAACGGGGGCCGTGATCGGATTTACAAGAAGAAAGGCGGAGTATTGTACGGCAGTGTCAGGGTGAACGCTGCGGATGAAGCATACCTCGTAGAAATTAATAATGAAGAAAAACGAAGCAGACAGTGGTGGCCTTCACGGGACACCCCGTCGGAAACCCAGGTCGGGGATTCAGCGACACCCCCATCATCACGGTGGGGGGGGTGGGGGGGAGGCGCTCAAGTCGCAGCTGAATCCTCACCGGAAACCCCACCGGAAACCCCACCGTCACAGCCATGGTTCGGTCGGAAGGCGCGGGGAGGTGCTACACGGACCCAAACACCGGAAACCCTGGGCGAGGCTTCTAATTATTTGAGAGCCCAAGAGGCGGAGGGTCGCGATGAGCTCGACGAGCGTCTGGCGAAGCTGCGCGAACCTCCGCCAGGCGATGAGCTCCCCAGCCCGAGCCGGGGCTGGCAAGAACAGAGCCCGTCGGGCGGACGTTCTTCATTAATTCCTGCGCCAGAAGTGACTATAATACACGAGAAGAGACCGTTTTTACGCGATGGCAACTCTGCTCAAATGGATAAAACCAAATACAATATTGTAGAGTTTGAACGAGAATTTGAACAGTTCGCCCGATCGTCCGACATAGAATATCATGATAAGTTACTTAAATTTTTGTCTAACAAAATGAATCAGGAGGTCACTCGCTTGTCGAAAATTTACCAAACGGGTGATACCCAACCAATCCAAAGAGACGAAATGTTTCCGGCATTAACTCAACCAGCGAGCGAGTGGAATTTGAAGGTTGATTATCCCGTAGAGGTAAAACACCTTTTGGATATTCCGTGGACGACGGAATCCAGCCCAGACGCCAAGGGATTTGAAGAATTTGGTGTTTTACACCAGTGGATGGGCTACGGTCGTGGATATTCGCGTGGTCATTTAGCAATAATTCCGTTGGCCACAGGAGGGGATGCTGAATACTCCATATTGTTTAGAAAATCGCAAGGTCACCGGGGCTCCTCGGGTCACCAAATTTTGAATACTCAAAATTGGAACATACGCGTTACGTGGAAGAAAAATTATGCTGACATAATTTTTAGTCCCAAGTGGTACTCGGAAGGGGTGTCCCCGTGGCCGGGAATACATGCAGCGAAGGCGGCAAATATTGAAATAAGATTGTATGAATCCGAGGACACCTTAAGAATTCTCCGGCAGTACGTACCGGAAATGAGACGCACCCCGCTGGTGGACAGCGAGGACACGCTGGGCAGCGTGTCCTCGCTGCCCCTTCCCTCGGTGCCAACAGGCGTCCCGGAGACCCAAGAGGGCGTGGATGCAGCCAGCCGGGCACGTGCTGCCCGGCAGGTCAAGGTGGATGCAGCCCGTGCCCGGCTGGCTGCTTCCCAAGCCCGGGTCCCGGCGGCCGCCGCGCTGGACCCAGACCTGAGCCCAGGTGCCGAAGAAGACGCCGACATATAAAATGAACAACGGGTCAACTGGTGCGGTCGTGGCGAAAGGCGTCGCATAACTTGCCCCGCGAGGAGTTGGACGGGAGACGGTTACGTCTATCATAAGTACTATTCGTTAAGTTTAAGTTAAAAAAATAAAACCCCCCTTCAAATTATTATGGAAGATCTCAATGTCCCTATTTTTGCTCAAGCCAAATTAGAATACACCAATCAATTGGTTGATGTATTGTACCCCCATATGTATGACGGAATTAAATCCATATACGACGAATCAAAAGTCATTCATATTAAAAAAACAGGTGTTCCGATTCTCTTTTTATTTCGCGAATTATTAGAGAAAGTTCCGATATGGAACAGTGAAATTATTGAGAGTGAGTGTAGTCGTATTATTCATAATTCAAAATGTGATTGGATTGAAGATTTAATTACAGCGGTCTTTATAAGTCATACTAAAATTTTAACTTCAATTGGTCCCAGTAATACATTTAATAAGATTAATGTTACGATACCTAAGACAACAAGTTTTATTCACAAAACATATGTTAATTTAGCAAGAGAATTGTGGAAAAATCCGTATCTATTTAATGAGAATGTTCCCGGTCATGAATATCAACGGAATTCAAAAGAAATTGAAAATATTATTAAGCAATGCGTTGAAGGAACCGTGCGACAATTATTACCCATTAAAGAGATTCTCCGAGAACATTTGGATACATATGATTCTGATAATATACCCCGGGGACGCGACGATATAAAACTATTATTAAAAGAAGAATTACAAGAATTAAAGAAACAACTTTTAAATTCCGATTATAGAAATATAGATAACGAAGATAACGAAGAAAACGAAGATAACGAAGATAACGAATATATAGATAAGGGGAATGAATCATTTCGTGTAACTAAAGAAGTAACAGGAGTGATCCCGAAAGAACAAATTAAAGATTTAGTAATTACTGATTTCCCGAGCGACTCGGTTGATTTACCTGGCACCGATTTGCCAGGAACGACCCATACTATAGAATCCGAACCTCTTAATTTATATATAAGTGAATCTAATGAAGATCCGAGCGAAGAACAAATAAAAAAACAGGTTTCCGATATTGTTGTAAATGATATTACTATACCTGTTTCTGATATTGTTGTAAATGATATTACTATACCTGTTTCTGATATTGTTGTAAATGATATTACTATACCTGTTTCTGATATTGTTGTAAATGATATTACTATACCTGTTTCCTTCGGACCCGGCGAAGACTGCTTGGGTGCTAAAGAGATTATTTATGATAATGCCGATATAATGGAATATAAGGAAGTAAATGAAGAAGGTAAAGTTAAAAAAATGCTAACAAATCTTGAACCAATTAATATTAATGTAATAAAAACCGATACTATTAACGGTCAAGAATCGGACTCAGGACCTGAATTATCTGGATTATCGGGATTACCAGGATTACCAGGATTACCGATATCAGATAATTCAAGTTTTAAATTAGATAATATTTTCGGATTGAGTTCAACGACACCGGTTGAACCCAAGGTAGGTGCGATTGACCCGAATGAGACGAATGGACCCATGATAGGTGCGAATGGCACGAATGGCACGAATGAGCCGAATGAGACGAATGAGACCAAGGTAGGTGCGATTGACCCGAATGAGACCAAGGTAGGTGCGATTGACCCGAATGAGACCAAGGTAGGTGCGATTGACCCGAATGAGACCAAGGTAGGTGCGATTGACCCGAATGAGACGAATGAGACGAATGAGCCCAAGGTAGTTGCGAATAAACCTAAAGAAATAATAACTATAGATTCAAATGATATAGACGAAACTTCTTCTTTGGCGAATTTTTTCAACGATATGAAACAGGTTGTTGAAGATAAGGGTATTAGGGTTGAATCTTCAACTAATTTCACATTATTCGAAGATGCTTCTGAAGTTGGATAATGCGTAAGTTTAAATTATCAGATAATAAGTCTAATTAATTTATAAATGTTAAGTTCTTCCTTGCTATCGGGATTAGGGATTGGTGTAATTAGTACAGGATTATATGCTTTAATCACTGATAATAAACAAGATGAAGCGAATAAATCTTCAGATAAAAAAATGGATTATTGTATTATTTTTAGCATAATTATGTTGGTTTCGGTATTAATATTATTTTTTACGGGTAAAAATACCGAAAAACTTGTCCCACTAAAGGCGACGGGATCGGTTGTTAATAATAACCCTCCATTTTAATTCAAAGAATAATAAGATTTTCTTGGGAAATTTTTCTTTTTAACTAAATAATTTTGAAATATTTTATTTAAAAGTATTTCCGATGGCAAAGCATTTTGTGCGTTTTTTGCGATTGATATATATAAATCAAAATTATCTTCCATTTCACAAAAATTATTTCCATATCTATCCTCGCACATTTTAGAAAGAAACACCTGGGTTTTACACGTTATTTTATCCATATTTAATTCTTCAAGTATTGTCATTGATAGTCGACATAAATCGAAATTATAATTTGGATATATTTTTTCTTTTTTGTCTTTATTATTTTCTTTAAAAAAATTTACCAAATGTGGGTAATAATATTGCCCACCGGCTTCGCCGTTTTTAGAAAAGACGTCATTCATATATACTTTACCTCCAAACGTTAGAATAGATCTCCCAAAATCAATTATCTTAAATATTTTCCCATATGTTGGGACTTTGAAATATTTATTATTAATTTTATAATAAATATATTTATTATCCGTTAGTGAATACATAACATTATTTATATGTAAATCATTGTGTGTGAATTGGTATTTTTTTTGTAGATATTGTAACGCGAAAGATATCTGAAAGATACAACTTAATAAAACTTCTTCCTTAAATTCCGAATCTAATAAGTAATCTTCAAGTGTTCCTTCCAATTTTTCAATAAATAAAAGCTGAATGGGTATATCTTTTATTTTTGCAATATAATCGTCGTTACAACAAGAATTACTATATTCGGAATTATCGGTATCCGAACAATCTGATCCCTTGTGTTCTATAGGATCACCCGATTCTTCGTCGGATTCTTCTTCCGATTCTTCTTCGGATTCTTCGGATTCTTCTTCAGATAGATAAATATCTAGTTCAAATGTTTTACCCAAATTATGGTTGAAACATTTGTCTACTTTCAAGTCGTCGTATTCTTCTGTCATATCATATTTATATTCCCCTATACCATTAACGGATCCATAATAAATGGCGAATGATGGTAATTTATTAGAGGTTACTAATTGTCCAAATAAGAAAGAACAAAATGTATCTATGTATGCTCCATTATTAATATCATTAATCTTACTAAAAGTATTATAATTATAGCCTGTCGGTAAGTGATAATTATTTTTAACACGCAAATTATAATTATTATTGATACAATGTATTGGGTCTAAGATAGGAATACTTTTACAAAATATTTCTTTTTCTTCGCTAATATTTTTATAAGAATCGTATACCAAACCTTTAAGAAATAAGTTAGAATTATAATATCTTTCTTTGGTAATTTCTATCAAATTCGTTAGATAATACTTTCTATCTAAATCAATTGTTTTATGGGATAAGGGTGTATTATGTATATAAAAAAATAAGGAAAATAATGGTATATAAAATTGAATATCCTTGAGATAAATTATACGAGACACTGAATTAGATAATATTTTATATTTTTTCTTATCCCATTTATGATATTTAATAGTGTGCTGTTTGTCCATAGTATAATCTAAATATTTTAGTATTATTTAGAAGTTTAACCTTATCATGTTTAAATTTAATATATTAATAACTCTACTTATAATATAAGTTTATTATGGAAATCGAATTATCCAGGTTTAATATTAATGATATAAAAGACGATAAGGTTGTGGTTCTCATTGGGAAAAGAGAAACCGGTAAATCATTTTTATGTAAGGATATTTTATATCACCATTCAAATATACCAGTTGGACAGGTTATTTCCGGGACAGAAGCGGCCAACGAATTTTATTCAAAAATGGTTCCAAAATTATTTATTCACGAAGAATATCAGCCCCCAATTATTCACAATATATTAAAAAGACAAAGAATGATGATAGATAAATGGAAAGCAAATAACAGCATTGATCCCAGGGCATTTTTAGTTTTAGACGACTGTCTATATGATAATAGTTGGACAAAAGATAAAAATGTTAGGAGTTTATTTATGAATGGGCGTCATTTTAAGATTTTATTTATGATTACAATGCAATATGCTCTTGGTATCCCACCCAACCTTAGAACAAATATAGATTATATTTTTATTCTCCGGGAAAATTATATGTCAAACCGAAAAAGATTATATGAACATTATGCGGGTATGTTTCCCAATTTTGAAATGTTTTGTCAAGTAATGGATCAATGTACGGAAAATTTTGAATGTTTGGTTATTAATAATAATGCGAAGAGTAATAAATTAACGGACCAAGTGTTTTGGTATAAGGCTGAAGCACATGACGAAGTTAAATTGGGTTCAAAAGAATATTGGGAATTCTCTGAAAATAGATACCAGGAGGGCGGTGGAGGGGAAGTACAATCCTCAAAATATGTAGTAAATAAAGGATATTAAATTTAATTTAAAGATTGGGTTCTCTTTTCTAATTCGGCGATAATACCCTTTTCGTCTCTGGGAGAGAAGGGTTGACCGACCAACTTACCGTCTACCTCTACAAATGTGTATAATGTGGGGAATCCCTTAACTTCAACATTATATTCTTTTGCTCCCTCTGGATTCGCATCCATATCAATTTTAATAATACTTAATGTTGCACCATTCATATCTTTATTGTCATATTGACTCGTGACAGATTCATAATCTACCAACATATTCTTTGAATGACCACACCAAGGCGCATAAAATAGTACTAATTTTAATTCTTTTTTACCCGAAGGTCCGACCGGGGCAAGTTGTTCACCTGTGTGTGCTTGGGGTCCTTGTCGTGGTCCTTGTTGGGGTCCTTGTTGGGGTCCTTGTCGGGGTCCTTGTTGGGGTCCTTGTTGGGGTCCTTGTTGGGGTCCACCCATTGGTTTATCTGGTCCCATATCAGACGGGGGACCACCGAATTGAGCCCACGGCATAAATGACTGATATCCCAATTCAACCCCTAAAGGACCACGGTCAAGTGACGGATCGATTCTATTTAATTTACCTTGACTTGGGAGGGGATCCATTTGATATTGTTTCCCTTGGTTTGCTATAGCGACTTGTTCATTCACTGTACCATAACCATTCTTTGGTGGACCCGGATCCTGTGGAATCATTCCGACTGGTTTTTCGGCAGGACCCTGAGCGGGACCCTGAGCGGGTCCCTGAGCGGGTCCCTGAGCGGGACCCTGAGCGGGTCCCTGAGCGGGCCCTTGTGTCGGTTCTTTCCCAAACTTGTCGTCGCCGTCAGATGGACCATACTGGTGTAAATCTTCGCTATTTCCCTGACTTTTTGGATCCGCGATAAATGAATAATTCAGGAATCCTTCTTCTCTATTAAAAAACATACATAATAAAAATCCCACTAGGGTTAGGATAACAAAAATACAAGTATCGTCGTCTTTACAGAATTTTTTAATTTCTTTCATAACACCTGACATAACCATTATTTATAGTATAATATATATTTTTTTTGAATTATAATAAGTCATTTAATTTTATATATTCAAATGTATTATTATATGGTCGTTTAATTATGAAGGGTATCTTCTTTTGATTTAATTCTTCTAGTGCTATCATATATGAATTACCCAAACCTTTGGAATTATGGACTAATACTGTAGAGCCATTTTCAATTTGGGAAGCTCTTTCCGAAATAACTCTTGTTTTTTCGTATTTAGTTAATCTTATATCTTTCGTCTTAAGATTTTTGACATTGTAATTATTCATTAGAACATTTATATCCTCTGACTCCATAATTATAGTTATAATAGTTATATTTAAATAAATTTATCAAATTTAATTCGTCCATTTTTGACCACAAGATTCGCAAATATAAGTGTATTTCATACTTTTACTATCGTGTTTCACGTATTTGAAAGATTTATCCACTGTTTCGGTATTCGTATTGCATTCGTCGTTCGGGCATTTCAGATTAATATTATTTTTGATTGTTGGTATCGTTATGTCGTGTATAATATATTTATTAGAGTTAATAACATGACTTACGTCTAATTCTTTAAATTCAAGTGAATAAATACAGTTATTTTTACCTATAAATTCTTCCGACTTGTCGCAGTTTTTGCATACGTGAATTAGGTTATTATCTTCGCCCGTATGAAGATAGGTTAGATTAAAACATTCCTTGCAAAAATGAATTTCATGGTCCATTAAATATTTATATTATAATATAGCAATAATTTTAAATCAAATTTAATTTAAATTTGTCTTCCAATATTTCTTGTAATCTCGGGTAATCCATTAATAATGATAAATTATAGATATTTAGAACTATTTTACATCTTGCCGAATACTTGGTAGATAATTCTTTAATTTTGGTCCTTATATTTTCTTTCTCCCGGAGAATATGTTCTTGTATTATTTCACTAAATGGAGTAAATGATTCGGGTATTTTAAAACAGTTATTTATTATTAAATTTTGGTATGTATCATATTCAACTATCTTATTATATGTATCATTACGGTGACCGTTCTCGTTTTCAAATCCCGGTTCATTGTGTAGTGGATTATTACATAATAATGATTGAATTGAAATCATTATACTACCAATATGCATAACAGTTGTCCATTTTGGTCCTGCCCAAGTATTAAGTATTGACACACAAACTTTTCCCAAAAAATTATCTTGAGATTTCCCAACATATAAATTCGGATGAATTCTATACCGACTTGTTGAATAATACTGAATCTTTGGGGGAGAAAATGGATAATTAGTTGGAAAATCTATAATAAAATATAAGATACCATTTTCAAATGGTGTATTTTTTGGTCCAATTATGATAGCTTGAGCTTTTAATACATTTTCCTCTTCGAAATGAATATGAATACCTAATTCTGATAAATTCATTTTATGAATTTCTCTCATATCTTTATTTACTACTCGTTTGATTGCATTTGTTGTCATTAATATTAATATTAATATTAATTATGTCTTAATTTTAAATTCATTTAATTAATTCGGGTCAATTAATATTAATTTGGACCATTTAAAAATCCGTTTTTTTAATAAATTTGATTTAAACAAGGTCCAAGCATTATAGCGACCATTTGGGTTTATTATTTGATACATTGTTTGATAATATTTTATTCGTAAAATAAATTAAAGAATAAAATATTATTAATTCATTATGAAATTGAATGAATTCCTGGAACAATTTAGAGTTTCCCAAAATACAAATGAAAAACCTATTACACATACCTCTATGGATGGGGGGAAATGGCATATTCCGGGTAAATTCATTCAATCATTCTATAAAAAGATAGTCAAATATATCATTGAAACTGGTGACAACCTTCAATTAGTTGAGCGAATGGGTGATTATCACCCTCTTGTAATTGATATAGATATTAAATATGAACAAGAATTCAGTGAACGTCAGTATAACAATGACACTATTTTTCAAATTGTTTCTTTTCTATGGTTAAATTTAACGAGCTTCTTAGATATTTCTGAAAACGAGACGTTCGGTGAAATATGGGTCATGGAAAAAGAATCACCTTATCCTTGTAAAAAGAATAAAAAATACAAAACAAAAGACGGAATTCATATCGTTTTTCCGAATATAATTATTCAAAAATCTAGTTACCGAAAGATTATGGAAATTTTAAAAGAACAAAATGCCGTTAAAACTATCTTTGAAAATACATGCGATACACCTCCGTCAAATGGAGAAGATACTCTATTAGACGGTTGTTTTAGTGGTTGGCAACCCTATGGTTGCTCTAAAGACGGTGAATCCTATTATAAAGTGACAGAAGTATATCGTCCAGACGATAATATTAATCTTGAACCCGTGTCAGAAGAGACCTTTAAAGAATTATACACTAATTCCTTGACAATTATGAAAAAATTATCCATGGTCGGACATACCGAAGAGAATATTAAGTATTCCGAAGAATTCAAATGTACACTTGATAACCGACTTAAAAACGTGACAAGTAATGTTAGTAGTGGTATGAATAACAGTGTTTATGGGGGTACAAATGCTTACTATGTAGATCATAATGATATTATTAATCCATATGAAATAGTTGAAAATAATGAAAAAAATTTAATTAAAGGTCTTGTATCATGTTTATCAAGGGATAGAGCGTCGGAATATTCAAAATGGCTATCAGTTGGAATGTGTTTACACAATATTAATCCCGATAATTTTAATCTTTGGTGTGAATTTAGTAGACAAGATTCTGGATATGATTTGAAGGAATGTGAAACTAAATGGCAATCTTTTAAAAATGATCATGGTGGTGCCAAACTTGGCAAAGGATCTCTTTATCATTGGGCTAAATGTGATAATAATCATAAGTATTATGAAGTAATGAAGAAACATTTGCATTCTCAGATTGAAAAAAGTATCAATAATGGACCCGATGCTCATCATCTTCTTGCGTTGGTTATTTCAAAATACTACGAAAATCAATACATCTGCGTTGATATTAATGAAGATTGGTATACATTTAATGGGGTTCGTTGGAAGAAGACAATGAAGGCACATAAATTAAAACAATGTATTCACGACGATATTTATAAAATATATCATGAATATGGGGCAAAATATAAGCACGATATGTCCAACGAAGAGGAGGGAACTACAAATTATAAAATATATTCGGAAAACCATGATAGGTGTCTTAAGTTTCAAAACAAACTTCTCCAAGAACCATATGTTAACACTATCATTGGTGCCTTGAAACATATCTTCTACAAGGAAGGAATTATGGAAGAGTTTGATACGAATAATAATCTTATTGGATTTGAGAATGGTATTTATGATCTACAACACCATGTATTTAGGGAGGGGCGACCCGAAGATAATATTACTCTTTCAACCAAGATTATTATTCCGATTAATGGTTCCATTAAACCGGGAGAAAAACAAGATTCTTATCGGAAGAGGTCTATTCCCGATACAAATATATCCTTAGAAGAATTAAATCCAAGAGTCTCTGAAATGAAAAATTTTGGAATTTTAGATTTAGATATGAGGGCATTTATTGCTCAGATTATTCCTAACGAAGAAGTCCGGGATTATACTTTAAGAATGATTTCTTCGTGCTTATCTGGCGAAAATCGCGAGGAAAGTTTTAATATTTGGACCGGTTCGGGAGGTAATGGGAAATCCAAACTTGTCGAATTAATTGGACTTGCTTTGGGGGAATATGCTTGTAATCTCCCAGTTTCTCTACTTACTCAAAAGAGGAAGGCGTCGGGTGCCGCAAGTCCCGAAATGGCACGAACTCGGGGGAAGAGATTTGTGGTTATGCAGGAACCCGATGTAAATGAAACTCTGAATGTCGGTGAAATGAAAGAAATTACGGGTAACGATAAAATTCAGGCACGTGGTTTATATAAGGAACCTTTTGAGTTTACGCCTCAATTTAAATTATTCCTTATGTGTAATCAATTGCCCATGGTTCCTAGTGACGACGATGGTACATGGCGAAGGTTGAGGGCGACACCATTTGTCTCTCGGTTTGTTAAGGTGGATGACGTTGATATTAAATTAAATCGTTACCCGATTGATAAGACATTAAAACAGAAATTACCATACTGGATTGTTCCATTTATGCTCACACTTCTAGACGAATGGAGGGAGTATGATACAAATGGTATTCATATTCCTGCGGCGGTTACCGATAAGACCAGCGAATATCGCAATGCGAATGATCTTATTGGTCAGTGGATTAACGATTGCTGTGCTCAAGTTGAGAACATTAAGGACGGTATCAATGAGTATGCTCCAGGAGAATTTGATAATCTGTATGCGGAATTCAAGGAGTGGTGCGATTCTCAGGAGGAGAAGAATCCTCCAGACAAGAAATCGGTTAAGGGTGCCCTCAAGAAGTGGCAGGGTAGTTCTAAGTTTGGCTTATCAATCGGTAAGAAGAAGAACGACGCTGGTGTGAATGGTTTTGAAATGAAACCTCGATTCAATCTTAAGGTTGTTTAATAACTAATTTGGGTGGAGGATCGGTCCACAAAAAAAATATTTTATAAAGTATAAAATAATGAGCAATGTTGCGAAAAGTGTTGAAAGTGTTGGGAGAAAGAGTGTTTCAGTTGTTACGAATTTAATTGGTTCAAATCAAAGATATATTGAAATTTTTTTAGTTTCTGTCATTTTAATTGAATATCTTCCCCATAAAGTAATGGGAATCCAAGCAAAGAAATTATTTGATCCATTAATGAATCCCGTGAAACAAGCATTCCGTAACCCTTATTTCCATTTATTATTGTTTATAATTTTATTATGGTCTTGCTGTATTAAGAGAGATATGAATTTATTCTTATTACTTTCAATTTTCATGATGACATACCGAATTCATCAGGAAGTTGCCGAAGATTGAAGCTATGGCGAATTATTAGATAATATTTAGATAATATTTATAAACCTGAAAAAGTAATGATTCTAATATAATAATAGAACGATATGATTTATTGTAATTATATTCGGAATCGGCGAATAATTTAATTAATTCATATTTTGTTTTATCTCTTATTTTTTGATTATTCAATATTTCCGACATAAATGTTTTATAAAAAGTAGGTATATCTAAATTAAATTTAATGATATTGTAAGATATATCTTTCAAAGATTCATAAATTTTCTTATTATAAATTTTTTTCTCATAAATACTTATAATTTCATTAGTTACTAACTGATATGGGTCCTTGTAATCTTCTATTTCTCCACGAACTTCTAACGATAATTCTATTTCAGATTTTTCTTTCAGTGTATAAACAAAATCATAAAATTTTGTTTTTATTTCCCGAGGTTTTATATTTTTATATAGTATCTTTCTTTTTTCTTTATTATTCATTTGCGGTACCCGAATACATAGAAAGCGACTTATAAGGGGTCCGATTATGCTATTATAATTATTAGTAATACATATAAATACAGTTGTTTCTCTGTATTTTTCTATAATAACTCTAAATATATTCTGAAGGTATGGTTTAATATTGTTAAAGTTGTTAAGAATAATTATCTTATATTTTATTCCCGTAAAATAATCTTTATAATGTACCATTTCATTTATAATCTCTATAAATTTCTGATAGCTTTTAGATATTATAGTTTGAGTATTAAATTCGTTATAGATATTTGTTCTATAATAATAAATATCTCCCGATATTATTTTCTTCCTTTCGGTTATTGTATAGATCTCATTTAATGTATTTATACATTTATTATATCCATTGGTACCATATAATAATAAATTGGGGGTATTATGTGACCTCAGTGAATTAACTAATATTTTATCCGAATTCATTTGTTTGAAATACTATAATTAAATTTAAAGTAATTTAATGAAACGTATCTATCCAACAAAAACAAATTTAGAAACAACGATAATTAATAAAATTAATAATAAATATTTGATAAATTATTGTATTAATGATTCCTTAAATATTTTAGGTATTATAGTCGAAATAAATAATATAGTAATTAAAAAAGAATATGATAAGTATAAAATTTTGTTACCCGAAATAAATTCATTGGAAAAATACGATATCTTTTTAAAAGAAAAGATACAAAATTATAAACAAATCGTTATTAACGACAATCTGAATAAATATTTTGAAATAAAAGTATGTAAATTAATGGACGAATATTATAAATTAAAAAAAAATAATATTACACTATATATCAATCACGTGAAAATGATAGGGTTTTTAAATATACCGATAATAAAGGTATTGTAACTGGATCGTTTTATTCTAAATTTTGAGAGATAAACTCGTTTAATTTATCTTTATGCATATATACCCAATGCTGCGTTATAGTGTTATCAATTGTTTCGCGTAAGTCTCGTTCAACTGCCTGACGTAAAACATTATTTCGTGTTGTTTTGGTAACTTTTGATAAGATAGGTTTGGGTCCGGTATTTTCTATAAAATCAGTCATACTATCATATTGATATTGATCATATTTATATTGAGCATTATATAAGCCTCCATTTTCAAAAAAAAGCATAGCTACGACATAGTGTTTATTTTGTAATTCTTTTATTGATACTTTATCTATTTTATTTTTAACTCCTTTATATATCCAATAACTATCCTTTTTAAATTCTTCCTGTAATTTATTTTCACTATTCAAATAATCTTTATTTTTATACATGCTGCTGGTGGGTATTAATAATACGTCGCCCTTCAAAACAACCTCTCGGATATCTATTTTCGGATAAATAGTATCCAAATTAACCGGAAGACCATATGGTTTCTTTTGTTTACCAAAAATCATGCATAGATTCAACCATACAACACCTTTAAATATTTCGGGTAAGTCTAAACATAATTTTTTATACGATTTAGTAAAGTTTTCACCCTTTCCCATTTTATATTCATGTAAATATTCGCAATCTATATGATTACATACGTCTAATCTAAATAAAAATTTATTAGTATCATTTATCTCGGGATTTTTTAGCAGAGTTTCAATTTTATCGGTAAAGTTCGTTACATTTACCAAACTCCTACGAGTTTCCTTATGTGTTTCACCCTTTTCTTTTTTATATCTATTGAATCGTATAGTGGCTTGTTTTAGTCTTAAATTTAATTTACGTAAAGCATACTTAAATGATAATTCCCTGGGTGTTAATTTATCTTCATCACGCAAATAGGAGAGAAAAAATAAATATAATTTTTCTAAGGGATTTAATTTTCCAAATTTCTTAGAAGCAATTATATCATTTAATATACTTACACACATACAAAGTGAGTGGCATTCTATTTCTTTAATGATATTTTTATCGTGTAATACCTTATAACCTTTCTTGACCCCCTGTTTTAAATAAGATAGAAGGTGATAATCTTCTTTATTAAAGACATTATAATTTATATCCCTTCTCATGTGTTTTACGGACAAATTAATTAATTCAATATATTTTCTAGCCTCATTTCTTTTTTTTATAGTTTTGGTTTGTTTCTTTGTTTTATTTTTCTTTTTATTTTTATTTTGGGTATTCTTTTTTTTCATTATAATATATAAATTAAAAAAATAATTACATAAGCAATCACGTAAAATGATAGGATTTTTTAAATATAACGATAATAAATGGATCGTTTTAATCTAAGAATCATAGCCAACCCTTACCTAATGAAGAAAAAAATAAACTTCAAAAATAATATACAAATAGAGAGAGATAATAATGAATTGCTGTATCAATATTTAAATGCCAAATATAAAGAAACTTATATTCACCCAGTATTATATTACAATATAATTAATGTAATTGAAGAAACGGTCAGAGATCACGAACTAACAATGGTAGTTGACGAAATAATTAATGAGACTGTTCGCATAAATAATTAATAAATTTGATTACTTTATTGATTTTATAGCACTATAAATGAAAATAGAAGATCTTCTATTAATCAAACTGAAAAATGATTTACTTGAAGAACTAACAGAACAATACAAATCTAAATTTATTTCAAAGTCTGAATATATAACAATATGCGAATCAAAGATAGATATTAAACTCAAAGGTCTATCTTTTAATAAAGAAAAAAAATGTAAATATTCTTCGGAAGAAAGGTGTTGCGCCAGGATATGGGACAACCACTATGGAACAAGGTGTAGATATAAACGAAAAAATACGGATTATTGTAATCATCATAATAGTATGATAAAACGATCGGGTAAATTATATTTAAATCGTTACGACGAAGATAAACCTATATTCAACGAAAAAGGGAACCGATTCCCTTGGTTTGTAAATTCAAATATGGAAATGTTAAATAATATTATCCAGAAACAAGATAAAATGTTACAAACTTTAATTGATAAAGACAGACAAATCACACCAAAGATCTAAATTAATATTTTTTGTCAATAATATTTCATAAACCGATTCTTTAATTATATCACTCTTTGAAGCAATATATAATGCTACTATAAACGCTGATATACTTTTCCCATCATAACAACATATTAGTATGTTGTTTAGATCAATCTTTTTAGATATAAAATTAACTATTTGTTTATAATTATTTCTTAATAATTCTATATCGGTGTTAGATTCTCTTATAGGCGAAAAGGGCAATCTAACTTTTTTTAATGATTCTATATTTGGGAATCCATATAGTTGAGTACAATTAAATACGATACTAATATTATTATCGGTGATAAACTTCTCATTATTTAAAATATCCGTGTCTCCGATCCATAATCCAGATAATAATTCGCAGTGAAACATTATTAATATAAAATTTGATAATTAATTTAAACATTAAATTTACAATTAATTTGTATATGAGTTTTGAAGATTTGTATAAAATCCTGGACGATGTTAATACTAAGGAAAAAATAGAAAAATGCTGCGAGAATAAAAACAATCATTCGTACGACGACGAAATTATTATATGTAGTAAGTGCGGAAAATCTATAAATAATATACTCAATTCCGCCGAATGGCGGTATTATGGTTCAGAAGATTCAAAACGATCAGATCCCACACGGTGCGGAATGCCCGAAAATCTTCTCTTACCGAAATCCTCCATTGGGACTACTATAAATAATAGGGGTAATTATATGGATAGAGTATCTACGAGACAAAGATGGAATAGTATGCCATACAAGGAAAGAAGTAAATATAAAATATTCGTAGACATTGAAAATAAATGTAATAGTAATAATATACCCCGAATTATTAGTGAAACGTCCAAATCATTGTATTCCGTTATCGCTGAAACCAAAATATCAAGAGGTCAAAATCGGAAAGGAGTCATCGCTGCTTGTGTATTCAATGCTTGTAAAGAATGTAAGGTGGCTAGAAGTATAAAAGAAATATCTAAGATATTTGATATTGATCCCAAAGTATTAACAAGGGGGTGTAAGAATTATACCGAAATTATTAGATTAAATAAAATTAATATTAATCGTTATCAAAATTTAGATACAATTAAAGTAGAAGATTTTATTGAAAGATTTTGTTATAACCTTTCAATAAAAGACGAAGATATGGAAATTATAAAAACGATATCGGATATATCGGCTAATAATAATTTAATATATGATAATACCCCCCCGGCCATGGCGACTGGTTGTATTTATTTGGTGTCTAAATTAAAAAACTTAGATGTATCCAAGAAAGATATATCTGAAAAATGTAATATATCTGAAGTAACTATTAATAAATGTTATAAAAAATTGGAACAAAATGACAAATTAACCGAACTTATTCATAGTAAATATAATTTAACCACATAATATATTGATCCAATCAACAATGCTTTGACGAAAATTGCCTGCATATTTAATGATCCATTTTCGGATATAAATAACCCTGATTGAAGTTTAAATAAATTATCAATCTGTTCAAGATTAAAAATAATTGATAGAAGTATTACCAAAATAATCCCCTTGGATTCATTTTTTATATTATCCAATAAATCATTCTTACCTGAAGGTATTAAATTACTTTTTTCTCCTGCGTCTATATTCGGTGCGTGAGCCATTTGTTGCTGTTGTTGCATTTGCTGCTGCTGAGCCATTAACTGTTGTTGCTGCATAGCCAGTTGTCTCTGCATCTGAATTTGTTTGATTTGTTCAGGAGTTAATTCGTTACCTTGTTGGTCTCGGTAAATTTGTTGCTGTTGCTGTTGCTGTTGCTGTTGCTGCTGTTGCTGCTGCTGTTGCTGCGGCTGTTGCTGCTGCTGTTGCTGCTGTTGCTGCGGTTGTCTTCCCCCCTGATTACCATTTAAATCGTTAAGAATACTATCAACTAGTTTAGAGTCTTCTTCGCTAATCCCCCCAAGTGATCCGATTTGTGTTTCGTGCGACATTTACTAAAATATTATAATATTATTCAAAAGATTAAACGTAATTATTTCTTTGTTTAATAACATTAAAATTATTACATGATTTTAATATGAGATTAATAAATAAAAAACCTAACAAAATTGATATTAATTTTTTAAAAGTATCATTCATTTATAATATTACTATATTTTTTTAAGAATACTGAATTACAAATTTGGGATCAGGTGAATTAAAATATCTCATAGCAATTGTTGCGCACATTGATATAAAAAGATAATCAAAATTTATAAACTCTTTTAAATTCATATTTATTATTCTTATATAAAAAAATCAGCATTGACAGGCAAAGGTTCTTTCGTCTTTATAAATCTAGTTTTATCGAAATATTCTCTATCGGTGTATCCAAAAGGTTGAATTGTTTCAGGGAAATCTTTTATTCTTTTAAAATTTTCATTATAGTTTTTAGGACAATCTTGAATGGGGTATTCTATATAATTTGTATATGAATCTATTTTATCTTTGTTTAAATAAAGTATTAAGAGTATCAATAGTATTAACCACATTATAATATTCTCATATTTATTTTATTTATATATATATTATGGGTAAAAGAAGGACTATTCTTAGAGCGTCTAAAAAAAAGGACAGAAACGTTGGGAACCGTAATCTAACCAAAAGATCTAAGAGATCTAAGAGAACTAAGAGAACTAAGAAAACTAAGAGAACTAAGGGAACTAAGGGAACTAAGAGAACTAAGAGAACTAAACTAAGACGAATAAATAGAAATAAGAAAACGACTGCGGGAATGTTGAAAAAAATAAGCGAAGCTGGAGCCTTTTCAAGAGAAAAACTAAGCGAAGCTGGAGTCTTTTCAAGAGAATTAAAAAGGGAATTTGATAGAGGTCAATTTAAAGGTCTAACCGGTCCGCAAAAAGAAGAATTAGACAAACTCCACGCTATTTTAAATACAAGGTTTAAAAATAATTATGAAACCAAATCAAAATTAGACGGTATTCAGTTGCTAAATAAAAAATTGGATAAACGGGAAATAAGAGAATTAAGGAAAAGGTTAAGGAAAAGGATAGGGTCAAAAGAAAGTTCGGAAATAATGATAGGCGACGGGGAGGGAGGTTCCCTTATGATTAATCCGGACCTATTATATTCCGATGAGGACAGTAAATTAAATCTCTCAGAGGGTATCCCTCCCTCAAAAAATAGTTTAAAACTATAACCATATATAATATTATCATATCATAATGTCTATTGAAACTTCTTTATCTTGTAATGGATACAAGATAAAGAAGAAATATTTAAAACCTTCCCAAATAAAAGAAATAAAATCGGAGTTAAATGTGAATCCTTTCACTTATGGAGATTTCGGTGAAAAAAATGAAAAAAAATTTTCGGTCTATATGGAAAGTCCTACCAGTCTTTATTTGCCACGATTTTATGGTCAAGACAAATTTGGACTACCGACAAATAATAAGATAGAAGAAGGTCACCCCATAAATATAAAATTTAAGGGTTCCTTGAGGAAAGAACAAGAGCCAATTGTTGAATTATATAAAGAAGCGGCTACGAATGGTGGGGGATTGATTTCTTTAAAATGCGGGGGTGGTAAGACGGTTCTGGCATTATATTTGGTTGCTCTATTGAAGGTGAAGACGGTTGTAGTTGTCCATAAAGACTTCTTAATGACACAATGGAGGGATAGAATTTTAGAATTTTTACCCGGAGCAAGAATAGGAAAGATCCAACAGAATACAATAGATATCGAGAATAAGGATATTGTTTTGGCGATGGTTCAGAGTTTGTCCATGAAAGAATATGAACCCGGTGTTTTTTCCTCATTTGGTTTAGCAGTATTTGACGAATGTCACCATTTAGGAGCAGAGGTCTTTCACAAATCTATGAATAAAGTATCTTCAAAATATATGCTGGGATTGTCCGCGACGCCTGATAGAAAAGACGGATTAAGGAAAGTATTTGAATGGTATATTGGTCCTATGGTCTACACGACAACAGAAAAAAATACGGATTACATTGAAACACGAGTTTATGAATATTATAATGATAATGAATCTTATTGTAAAAATGAAATTCTTTACAATGGGAAACCCTGCATGCCACGAATGATTAATAATTTATGCGAATCCAAAGAAAGATCTTCGTTTATTAATACTCTTGTAAAAGAAGAATTTAATCTTGGTAGAAAGATTTTGATTCTCAGTGACCGCCGGGGATATCTAAGCGAAACTAATAAATGGCTAAATGACAATCTCAAAGAGGGTTGCGCGGGTCTCTATGTCGGGGGAATGAAACCCAATGAATTAAGAGATTCTCAGGAAAAAGATATTATTTTAGGAACATTTTCTATGGCTTCTGAAGGAATGGATATACCAAAATTGAATACGATTATTTTAGCATCGCCGAAATCCGACGTCGTTCAATCGGTGGGAAGGATATTAAGGGAGAAATCGGAAGTAAGGAAGTTTCACCCTTTAGTGATTGATATTAAAGATACTCACCCGAATATGACTATGTTCGCAAAACAATGCGATAAAAGAATAGTTTATTACAAAAAAAGTAATCATGATATTTATCTTTATAAAATGGACGGATCTAAAGAAAAAATAGAAAAAAGAAAAAGTAAGAATAAGAAAGAGAAACCAGCCAGCGACAAGTGGCTAAACTCCGACGAAATTCAAGAATGTTTATTGGATTAATTTATATATTATAATAAATGGTTAAAAGTAAGGTTAAAAGAACAAAAAGGATGAGTTCTCAACAAGTTCAAAGAACTAAAAGAGTTCAAAGAACTTCTAAAAGAGTTAAAAGAGTTAAAAGAGTTAAAAGAACTAGAAGATCTTTTTTAAAAAATAAAAGAAAAACTCAAAAAAGGGGAAGAGTTTTGATGGGTGGTATGTCCCAGAATAGAGATCCTGATAGTAAAGCCAGTACAATTAGAAAGGGAATCTTACAATTAGAGGGGGAAATAATCAGTGTCGGAAGGGAAATTAAAAAATTGGAGCCGCTCGCGGCCGATCCCTCAGGTTGGTCAGACGGGTCAGCACAAGTGTACGACGACGGGAGAAAAGAACTCTATCAGATACAAGATAAAAAGGAATTAATTAAAAAAAAAGGAATAGAATTAAAAAGATTAAAGGAATCATTCAAAAAGGAAGAAGAAAGAATAGTGATGATGGGAGAGATTAAGAGGGACACAGGGGGGGGGTATGCTAATATGCCGGAGACATTGAATGTATCTATAAGAACTGTCATAAGAGTTTCTTTAAATGTCTATTTATTAAACGGGCAAATATTTGAAGTAAGTGTTCCCGTAAATGGAACAGTTAAAGATATAAAGGAGGAAATATTCAAATTAAAAAAGATACCTGTAAATGAACAGCGATTAATGGTGGGGAGGGAGGAACTTATTAACATTTTAACAATTAAAAGAAATATTAATTCAGATTCTAAATTATCTCTCATATTAAAATCACCTACAGTAGAAGAAGAAGAAGAAGAAGATCAAGGTGTCCGTGAGTGTGAATTATCTGATTTAGAACCGTTCGCTGTAGAATTAACTGTTGAAGGTATATTAGTCCGTATGACCGTTGAAGAATTTAAAATTAGAATATTGGCAGATCTATACCCCACCGCACAGTACACCAGTGATCATAATAGACAATTATTCCAAAGTATAGAAACTGATAAATCATTAACTAGATTACAAAAAGATATGAAATACGCTGAAGAAGTCTTTGTATTTGCCCCTGCCCCTCAGTCCGAAAAAATAGAGTTATATTATCTTCGGGGAGATATTATGACCCCCTTTGAAAATCGAAAAACATTATTAAGTTATGGAATAAATTTCAATACAATAGGCGATTATGAAATAATCGCAGTATTTAAAACTCAACTGGAATCTCCGGTGTACAAAGCAGAAGTACAAAGACAAGCAGAAGCACGAATGGCAGTAGAAGCAGGAGCACGAATGCCAGAAACCGATGAGGAGGACAAAGGCGATCTCTGGGGCGACGATGTTGACGTTGAGGAGGCGCGAATGGGAGAAGCAGGAACATTAACTCGCGTAACCCAGGGTGTTGGAGGTGTTGGCCAAAATCCTACGGAATCAAGAACTGTGGGGAATTATACTGGCTTTTGGACGGAACCAGGGCTTTCAGCCGAACAAAGGGCTGTCCTAATACAAAGGGATAATAGAGCTTTTTTAAGCGGACGGTAGCCGCACGTTGCTTCTATTGCCCAAGGGAAATATAGATAAGTCAATATACCAATATTAATTTATAATAATTTCTACACATTATATAAATATGAAAAGTAAAAGTAAGAATAAGGTTAAACGAACAAAAAGGGTGCGTTCTCATAAGAGAGTTCAAAGAACTTCTAAAAGAACAAGAAGATCTTTTTTAAAAAATAAAAGAAAAACTCAAAAAAGGAAAAGAATTTTGAGAGGTGGTTTTGACCAAGCGACTATCGCAAGAGTTGGGGGAGGTGATGAACAAGTTCGCGCGGGGTTCCCGCGTTCAGCTGAAGGTCCCGGAATTGTTTACCAAGGTAATAAGAATGAAACAACTGAAAAAATATGTAGCGGGGCAGTTCGGACAATCGGCCGGATGGACGCCGAATTTGACGACTCCACGGTGGCGCATGCCCTGGGAGGATCAATAATGATGGCTCTAAAGCTTGAATATGACGCGTTACAATTCATAAAAAGAAGAGAACCAAGTGGATTACCCGAATTGAGTGAAGACTTATATGTGGAATATATGAAAGAGATCTATCCTGCTGATTATTCTAATGCTACCGATGGTGTAGCCGTGGAGGGTGGGGAGAAAGACGAAGCACATAGATATTCTTTTGAAACTGCGTATCTCCGTGGGATGTCGACGCTAAATCACGCGAATTATACAAAATATAATACTGCGTTGAAATCTGGTCCAGCCATTGAGTTAGAAGAAGTAGTTACAGATTTATTAAATTACTGTGGTTCAAAATTAAATCTTGTTACATTAGATACTTTATGCAGTAGATTATTTGCAGAGTATTATGATAAGGGTTTCGCCCCAAAAATGAAAACATTTTTGGGGCAGATCCGAGAAATTCCTAATAGTGTTAAATTTATTTATAAAACTTTGGAAAGATTCAAGTCTGAATTGAGTGCCCGGGCGGTTAAGAAAGGAAAAAAAATCTTGGTCACCAATATATCATTCTTGGAAGGCCAATTATGTGAAGCACTTTTACATACCTTTGAGGCTGAGGGGGTGGATGAGAATTTGGAGGACATCCGCATTCGCAAAGCGGATGATGACCACCGACGCCAAGTGGAGGAGGACGCCCTCCGACGCCAAGAGGAGGATGCCCTCCGACGCCAAGAGGAGGAGGACGCCATCCGACACCAAGAGGAGGACGCCCTCCGACACCAAGAGGAGGACGTCCTCCGACGCCAAGAGGGGGTGACACGCCAAGTGGAGGAGGGAACATATACGCAACCAATTGATATCGCGAAACCTGCCGAAGGTACTCAATTGGGGTCTTCGTGGGCAGTAACGCCGAGTTCTGACCCTCGCAAATTAATAACCGGGAGTGGTTCGTAATGTGTTTACATAATGAACCCACTTGGCCCAACTCCTATACAATTTAACATTCGGATTTTTCCTTTTTTGGATCGGAGAATATTTAGTTCCATAACCTCTATCTTTTATCTTTTCGTCCAAACAAATCAACTTAAAGGGTTGGGTTTCGTTTTTTAAAAGATTCGCAACAAATTTTCCCGCAATGTATTTCCCCGCAATGTATTTCCCCGAACGAAGTTTCATTTAATCGTCTATTTTGATATTTATTTGATATTAAATATCAAATTTAATTGCGATACTTGAAAATTCCCTTCTTAGTCGTTGGGGAGTAGTTTAGGTATTTAAACATCTGAAGTAATAAGGATTCGTCCATATTGTTATATGAATTTATTTTTAAAACTTATCTTTTAAAGATATTTCTAATTAATAAAGTATATCCAATACCTGATATAAATCCTATTACA
>Ga0307488_10000870_pt1 | contig 25109 bp, 28 predicted proteins | sample SB02metaG_FD_202248 | JGI IMG/M metagenome (GOLD analysis project Ga0307488, IMG submission 202248) | Sea-ice brine microbial communities from Beaufort Sea near Barrow, Alaska, United States - SB 0.2 | ecosystem: Environmental > Aquatic > Marine > Coastal | place: USA: Alaska | collected... | reverse complement strand
TCAACCCGAACGTCAACCCGAACGTCAACCCGAACGTCAACCCGAACGTCAACCCGAACGTAAATCCAAACGTCAATCCTAATCCTGAAATAGACCCAGAAATAGACCCAGAAATAGACCCAGAAATAGACATCGAGTTTGGTATGGGAATCCCCGGTAGTGTTCGCGCTAAGCCAGGAGATCTAGTCGATATAGACTATCTGTACGACATAGGTGGAGAAAGCATATTCGCGCCTGATATAGCGCAAGAAGAAGACCTTATCGCCTCCCTATACTCAGGCTTTGCAGAAGGTGGTATAGTGCAGAATTCTGATATTGAACAACTTATTAGGTATCTAAAAGGTTCAGGAAACTAACATGGCTATTACAATTCCCAATAGAACCGCTATACGCGCGCCCGTACAACAAACTTACGACGTAAATCGCAGACCAGGTAGCGGTGGACAGCGCTATTTTAGTGATGTTGAGTATGTGAATAACGTAGAAGGGGTAGCTAATCAAACAGCGGCAAACTTAGCGGCACAAGCCCGTAGAAATGAGCAAGCGTCGGGACTACAGGCACTTAACCTAGCCAACCCTGCTAGGGGTACACGACCCCCAGCTCAAACGCTTACTGATACTGAAGTAGTAAAGACATTTACAGATATACAAGACAACCCCGCTTATGACACGGAGCGTAAGGTAGTAGAGCAGCGTATTGGAGCCATGAACCAATACAACATAAACCCGTACCGTGCCTCAGAATTAATGGACGTGCCTTTAAACGACGTTAACGCCATGATGAATCCGTACTATACGGCTTTCGGAGAGACAAAACCCGAGGGTATTGCAAACCTATTAAGCGCTCAAAAAGACTTAGTAGCAGCGGCGGACAAGCGTCTCCCGTATATGACACCAAAGCAGCAAGGTTTGTACGAAAGCGCCAACAACGCGTCTAATACGGACTTATCTCAGCTTATAGAGATGGGATTTTTCACTCCAGAGCAAACCGCGCAATTCGGGTACACGAGCTACGCGCAAGGCGGTAACGTAAACGGCTATTACTTAGGCGGTCCTACAGACGGTATGGCGGATCAGATTCCAGCCACGATAGATAACAGACAGCCTGCGGCACTCAGTGATGGGGAGTTTGTAGTTCCCGCTGATGTAGTGAGTCATTTAGGTAACGGTAATTCAGACGCAGGCGCACAGAACTTATACGGCATGATGGACCGAGTACGTAAAGCACGTACCGGCAATCCAGAACAGGGTCGCCAAATTGACCCCAACAAATACTTAGCGTAAGGAAAGTACGATGACTACTCAGACTACTCAATATGTAGATCCAATGGCGGGGACGACATCTGGTCAACAAGAATCTCTTTCCGATTGGGCTTCGCCTTATGTAACGAATATGTTGAGTAAAGGTGAGGCGCTCTCAAACCAACCCTATCAAAGCTACGGTGGCCCCCTTACTGCTGGGCAGTCTGGACTACAGACTCAGGCTTTTCAGGGGCTTGCTGGACTTGCTGTGCCTACAGCTCAGATGGGTGGATTTAACCCCACGAGCTTTACTTCCGGCGCGACAGCTCAAAACTACATGTCTCCGTTTATGAACGCTGCTTTAGAACCACAGATGGCCGAAGCTCAACGCCAAGCAGAGATACAGCGCGTACAGAACGCCTCTAGGCTTGGTAAAGCGGGTGCTTTTGGTGGATCACGTCAGGCTATTATGGAGTCAGAAGGGCAACGTAATTTGCTTAGGAACATGGCAGACATATACGGTACAGGTATGCAGACCGCTTATACCCAAGGTATGGGACAGTTTAATACGGAGCAAGGTCGTGCTCAGCAAGCGCAGAATGACGTAAATCGCTACGGGCTAGCAGCGTTAGGCGCACAACAAACAGCAGGCGGCGTACAACAAGGTCTCGAACAACAGGGTGTTGCTGCTGATTACGCTCAGTTTAAAGAAGAGCGAGACGACCCGTTTAAGAAAGTACAGTACCAACAGTCATTGCTGCAAGGGCTACCCATCGAGGCTATGTCTTACGACATTAATGAACCGGCTGAGTGGACACAGTGGCTGGGCGGTGTTGGCGGACTGCTGGGATTAATACCTCAAAATAGCGAGGGCAAATTTACTTGGCCTTTTTAGTAGTTGATTTATCGGCTTTAAGTTTAGAAATAATAGGAACATAGAAATGGCTTACGGAATCGACAATATAGTTCAGCAAAAAGCCGACGCGTACCGGTCTAATCCTAACGCGTTGATGCAATCATACGAGCAGAAAAAAGAGCTGATCGACTTGCTCGCGCTCCAGAAAATTAAGTCTGAACAAGAAGCGTACGCGCGTGATATGCAAGCTCAGATGCAAGAGGTACCTGGCACAATCGCTCAACAGTTAGAGCAGGAAGTTGTAGGCACTGAGCGAGAGAGAATAACGCAGCAGGTAATGCCCGGTATGCAGCAGCAAGCTCAGATGCAACAAGCCCAAATGCAGCCGAATCAAATGCAACCGAACCAAATGCAACAGGCAATGCCCGGTATGCAACAAGGAGGTTTACCTACTCAGCCTGCCCCTAACATGGCGCGTATGATGCAAGGTGGGATTGTCGGCTACGCTCTTGGTGGAATGATACCCCAAGCACAAACCCCCACTACAGGGGCACAGCAAGTAGCGCCGGTAACTCCAGAGCAAGTCGCTGCGTTTCGAGCACGCCTTAAAGAATTGAACGAGGCTAAAGCAAACGCTTTCCCTCAAGAAAAAGCCATTTTTCAGCAACAGATACAAGATTTATTAGCCACCACTCCCGCTGCAATCAGGAACGCTGCTGGTGGTGCGGGTATGGCTCGCGGTGGAGTTGTTGGGTACTCGCCGGGTGGCGAAATAGACATGGATGCGCTCTTAGACGCGCTTATGATAGCTGAAAGTGGTGGTGATGCAAACGCAGTGAGCCGTGCAGGAGCAGAAGGCGCCTACCAGATAATGCCTTCGACTGCCGCAGACCCAGGTTTTAATGTACCTCCTATGGAGGGCGATAGGTTTGACCCAGAAGCAAGCCGAGCTTTTGCTCGCCAGTACCTACAAGCGATGATTGACAGGTACGATGGAGACATAGAAGCCGGACTTATTGCTTACAACGCAGGTGCAGGAAACGCTGATAAATTTATCGCTGCTAATAGAGACTACGAGGTACTACCTCAAACTATGCAGACGCAGCCTTACGTGCGTAAGATTATGGGACAACTTGAGCAAGAAGGTCGCAGAAGAGATTTTCAAATGGGCGGCGGCAGAACCATCTCTACAACTGCACCTGAAAGTTACACGGAACGAGCTAGACGAGAGCGGCTAGAAAAACAAGAAGCTGGGTTGGCTTCGCTGTATCCACCAGTAGCTATGGAAGAAGCGGAGATGTACGAGCCAAACCTTCCCGATGCACTAACAGTAATGCAAGCTATGAATTCCTTGAGTGGCGGCGCAGAAGAAGCCCCCGCGATTGAGGACTTAAAATTTGTACGCGGTAATACTCAAAGCCCTGTCGAGGTTGACGGACGACCAGTAGAAAGTTACACGCAACGAAACACACGGCAGCGGCGGGAAGCTAATGCGCCTGCTGAGGGTATCGAAGGCTACTTGATGAATATCGGTAGGCAACAGCAACAACGCAGGGATGACTTCCGTAGGGCAGTACCGGGTGCGGAAGCTGCGGTGGCTAGAGCAGAGCAAGAAAAGGCGGACGGTGGTATCGGTTACTTACGTCGCGTAGGCAGGCTCCAAGAAGGGGCGGCACAACGTCAGGCCGAAGAAAGCAATCGAGCTGCTAAGTTCATGGCTATGCTGCAACAGAACCAAGACGCTATAGCGGGTATGGACCCAGCGGAAAATATGCCTATTCAAGAGTTCCAAGGCGGCGGAGGTGTTAAGCGGTTTAACGGCATTCTTGACGGGAGTTTAGTAAATAACGAACTCAACGCGCCCTTTACTGTAGCTACCGCAGGTACTGGAGCTGCTCCGAGGACTATTGAACCGCAAGCTTCACCGACTACCGCTCAGAAACTAGCAGAGGCTAAGGCAAAATGGGCCGAACTGGATGCCCTAAGGACTACTAGAATTAAAAGTCGTACGAGAGATTCAGGAGCTGATATAGGGTTTTTAGGTGCTAGGACGCCGAGCGAACGTAATCCAAACTACGATCCTGCCTTACTAGCAGAAATTGACGCTAGGCTTAAAGCGCAAAGCCAACTTATACAGGACTTAGAACGTGAAGGACTGCAAGAAAGACCCGAATTCGATGCAGCAGAGACTCAACAATTACTTAACGCCTTGGGTTCAAATTTAACCCAGCCGGAAACGGAGGAGGAAGTAGTAGAAGTTCCACTAACTCCAAAGCAAGAACAAGAAAATATAGTAAAGGGTCTTCTGGCGTTGCCTCGTAAGTCAGCACTTCAAAAACGTAAAGAAGCCTACGAGAAAGAGTTCGGCGGTAGTGATAGAAGTGGTATAGACAGGGTATCTGATTTCCTACTGGGTATAGGCCAGAGTGGTGGCACTAATCTAGGCGCAGCTCTAACTGGTGGTGGCACTGCTTTACGTAGCGGCGACCAAGCAGAACGCTCTAGACGGCAAGAGGTATCTAAAGAACTACTCGGAATGGAAGAGCTTCAAGCAGCGCGATCTGCCGATCTGCAACAGATATTTGCCGAGTCCGCCTTCGCTTCACAACTAGCGGCAGCAAGCGATAGAAGTGAATTTATAGCAGATGCGATGGATCAGATAAGAGACACGGACCGCGCTTTTGGTCTGCTAGAAAGTGAACTCTTAGAGGAATTGCGGGATGGAGAGATAACACAACTGGAGTATGACGCAGGAGTGGAATCCGCACTTACTTCGGCTCTAAGTAGAATGGATAGCGTTCGCAATGCAGCGTTGTCCGGCGCAGCGACAACTCCATTCACTGCTGACTCTACTGGTAGCTTTGTTCAATAGGTAACTTGATATGCCCTTGTTTACAGCCACAGCCCCTACTGGGGAAAGCGTGCGTTACTTTGTACCCGAAGGCACTACAGAGCAGGAAGCCTTGGCGTTAGCCTCTACTGCCTATCGATTAAAAGAGCGCGGCGTAGACGTAGAAAAGGAAACTAAACTTAAGACTTCGATTGGCGGGTATGCAAGCGAAATAGGTAAGGGTCTATTGTCTGGCGCTGCGGGACTTGTTGAGTCGGCGGCTACGGGTGCGTCATTCCTGTTACCTGAAGAGCAAGAACAAGCTGCACGTGCAGCTATACAAGACATCGGCGCTGGCGTACAGGAAGATTTAGCTCCTAAGCGTGCCTACCGCACGTCTAAGCTACGTAAGTTTGCTGAAGCTACAGGTTCTACCCTACCTTTTATAGCTACGGGCGCGTTCGGTGGACTAGGCGCGTTAGGTGCGGGTGTAGGTTTAGGAGCCGCTGCTGGTTCTGGTGAAGCCGCTAAACGCGCTATGGCTGCGGGAGCTGCCGAAGAACAAATAAGCGAAGCTGCTGGACTGGGATTGATACCAGGATTGGGTGAGACTTTAGTACCGTTTGCTATAGGTAAGTCTATCCGTGCAGGATTGGTTGCTAGGGGTTTAGGTAAGTCTATTGGTGAAGCTCCCGCTGGGAATACGTTAGCCCGATTACGTAGAGTAGCTACTGCCGCAGGCGGTGAAGGACTACAAGAAGCTTCAGCAGAAATAGCGCAGAACTTAATTTCTCAAGGTGTATACGACCCACAAACCGGCACGTTTGCAGGTACTGGAGAATCCCTTGGTTACGGTGCAGGTGTAGGTGGACTACTAGCCGCGCTTGCTGAACTTGCAATACCTCGCAATCGACGTAGTTCACCTAAACTTCTTACTTTAATGGAAGAAGAAGAGTTAAAAGGCAGAGCTGTAGACCCTTTAGGATTACCCGCTCCAGCAGTAGCAGGGACAGGGATAGCGTCAGTAGCAGGGACAGGGGTAGCGCCAATAGAGGCAGGGACAGCAGTAGGGCCAAGAGAAGGAGAACTACTACCTCCAACCCCTCCTGCCGGACCCACATCGATTGAAGATTTTGGCACGCCGCAAGCCACACTTCCACCACCTACTAGGGCTGGAGACGGTACAGCTATTATCGTTACGCCTGATGGTAGAGCCTACCGCGAACAATACGCTGAGGCGGAATTAGAAATAGATAGATTACGTCAAGAAAATCCCGCTGCGCTACAAGGAGATCTATTCTCGGGACTTATAGAAGGCGTTAAAACTAAAATAACTAGAGAAGATTTAAAATCTGTAGGGGTAGCGTTAGGGTCTCGCCCAGGACAGCGTATACCTAAGCTTGACTTAGCTAACCCAGCAGAGGCCCGCGAAGCTGTAAATGAAATTCTTGAATCGGCAGAGAAAAAAGTTGTAGCTGCTGCTAAATTAGAAAATGCTAAAGATACTACTGCTCAAAATAAACGAGCGCGTTTGTTAACTGAGCGTAGCTCTCTACTAGGTTTGTTAACTACTCCTTACTTGGCCCCTGCTTTTCAAGAACAAACTGCCATTGTAAGTGAAACCGCTACTACCGAAGCAGCTCCGCTGCAAGACGCACAGATAGATATAACGGAGCAGATAGCTACTAGTAATATTGAAGAGCAGAACGCACAAGCGGCTGCACGTGTAGCAACAGAAACAGAAGCGGCGTTTGTCGCACGAGAAGCGGCGAGAATAGCGCAAGAAGATGCCGCACCAGAGCAGGCACAAGCAGGGTTTGAGCAAATACGCGAGGCTCAACTAGAGCAAAACCTTGCCGCTGATGCAGTTGCTAATGTTGCCGCCGCCCCTGCCGGAGTTGTTACTAGTCCTCTGGCAGCAGCCTTACAAGAAGCAGACCGTACGGGTAGAGAAGTAGAGGGGCAGGCGCAGTTAGATATCGCAGCAATATCGCCTAGTGATCCCGCCGCAGTAGAGGCACAACAAGCTGCTGAAGGCCAAGCTATAGATGAGCAACTTGCATCAGTAGAGCGCACCCTAGAGTCTGAAGAAGCTGCGGCAGTAGGTCAAGATCAAGTACAAGGTGAGATACTTGGTCCTCAAGGCGGAGCACGGCGCGCCCGAGATAGGTTTACTGAGACAGCAGTCGAGCCTCAAGCTCGTACGATGGAGACAGACAAAGCCGCAGTTAACGCTATAAAAGATAACCCTGCGAATCCCGCACAGTCGTTCTTCCAAGGAACTTCGGTAGCTGATGGGTTAGCTGCTCTAGCTGAGAGCATGAGTGAAAGCGGTTTAAACGTCAAGAACGCTGCGGCCTACGGGTGGGTAAAAGCAAACTTAAGTGTAGAGTCAAACGAATTTGTTGGCGAAGCCACTCGCACGTTAGCAGCAGTCAAGGGTAGGCCACTTACTGTAGCAGCGGCACTAAAAACTTCTGAGCCTATAACACCAGATACTCTAGCTAAACTACAGGCCGGAGACTTACGTGGCGCGATCAACGACCTAACAAAAGTTAAAGAAGCGAGCGTAGCGAACGTAGCTAAGGCTATCGAGAAAGGTCTAGGTAATACTAAAGTTGTAATGGCTAGCAACGTGGTCAACGAATCCGGTGAAGCTGTTGCAGGTTTGTACGACCCAAGAACTGATACCATCACGCTGAACCAAGACGTTACTCAGTCTAACCACATCCTACTGCATGAAGCTATGCACGCCGTGACTTCTCACGAGTTAACCAAGAACACTCCTGCTGCAACACAGATGCGTAACTTGTTTGCAGCCGTACAAGACGGGTTAGACACAGCCTATGGCGCTACTAATGTCGATGAGTTTGTAGCCGAAGCATTTAGTAACCCTGAGTTCCAGGCTAAGCTAGCGAGCATATCTGTTAAAGGGGATCGCATAACTCTTTGGGATAAGTTTACGAATATTATCGGTAACATCATGCGCCGATTCCGTGGACAGCCTAGCATTAAAGTTGAGTCCGCCAAGGACAAAGTAGACTCCCTTATCGCTGATCTTATCTCCCCTGCTCCTGAGTATCGCAATGCAACCATACTGCCATCGGCGACTATAAAAGGTACAAACGCAAAACTGGCTGATCAACTAGGTAAATTTGTTACCAGCAAAGTATCACCGCAAGACGTAGCCGCCGTATCTGGGTACATGTCTCAAGCCTCTGTTGCCAGTAGGAAGCTCTGGCTATCCGCCCTACCTTTACCTGCTATAGCTAATGTCATAGAAGCAAAGATGCCTGCGCTTAGTCGCTTGACTAAAACTCTGGTTAACACAATACAGAACAAAGCAGGCATGAGACAGAAAGAACTAAGCAAGGTAACTGATACCGCCTTAGAGTTAGAGCGGCTAGCCAAGAAGCTTACTAAGGAGCAAAGAACTGCGCTCGATGACGTGATAGGTGTTGCTACTACATCAAGAGTAGATCCAGACAAGCTTAAGTCGGTGTACGCGTTCAAGAATAATAGGAAAGGTGACAGCGCAAAGCAACTTATATGGGACAGGTCGCAGCCCGCGTGGATAGCTTTAAAACCGGAAGCTAAAAAGATGTATCGCATTATGCGTGACGCTTACGCTGAGCAATACACTAAGCTTAGAGAAACTTTTGAAGCGCGTATCGACGTGCTCGAGACTAACCCTGCAATTAGAAAGCAGATAAAAGATACGCTGTTGGAAAAAGTATTCGGTAAAGATGCAATCGACCCGTACTTTCCGCTCCATCGTAAGGGCAACTACTGGCTGTCTTACAACGCCCGCGTTGAGAACCCCTTTACTGGAGCGATAACTACTGAGCCACACCAAGAGGCGTTCGCTTCTATCGCTCAAAGAAATTTAGCTAGGCTAGAGTTAGGGAACAACAAGGAAGTAGTAAAAGGAACCTTCGGAGAGTTCGAGAAGGCAGCTAGAAACGGTAGTGGATCTAACCGCAGTGCGGATATCGGTACTACGTTTAAAGTACTGAACGAACTTAAAGCTGCGGGAATAGACCCAGATACAGAGCAGGTAGTACTAAACATGTTACTAGATGCGATGCCTGAACGCGCCTTAGCTAGCTCACTTCGTACACGTAAAGGAACCCCAGGCTTCGAGGCAGATGCCGTTAAAGTATTTAGAGAGCGGATGCCTAACATCGTGTCGCAAACTGTGAACCTACAGTATGAAACAGAACTGTCTGTTTTATCTGAGCAGGTAACCGAAGCCAAAAACGTAGCAGCAAGCGCAGCCGTCAATGACAATGACAGGATGTACGTAAATCAAACGGCGGACCACCTAAAAGAGTACATAGATTTTAGTAAGAATCCACAGTTAGCTACGTGGAGTAAGGCACTTAAGTCTGTTGGCTTTGGTATGACATTGGGGTGGAACGTATCGTCTGTACTGGTTAACTGGACTAACATACCAGTAGTAGTTCTACCTTACCTAGGAGGTAAGTACGGGTACAAAGTAGCAAACTCGGCGCTATACAACGCACATAAACAATTCCTTAAAGCGCCAAAAAGTCGTGAGCTAGAAGGGTTTAACGACGCGAACTACGGCAAACGTATAGAAGGGCCGTCACTTTCTAACATAGACTTTAGTGATCCTAACTTGTCTCCAGAGTTAAAGAAGTATGAAGCTCTAGCTAATCTTCTAGACATGCGTGGGCAATCTAATACTACTATGATGTCGGAGGCGTTGGAGACAAGAGATCCTGTAGGGGGAGCGTGGAACCAGATCAACGCAACGATGGGTTACATATTCCACCAGGGCGAGCGCCTTAACCGCCAAGTAACTTCTATGGCTACGTTCGACTTAGAGCTAGAAGCAGTTGCTAAGAAAAAGTACAAAGGTGATGCAAGTAAGATAACTAAAGATGACCAGCAAGCCGCCGCGCAAGCAGCACTAGATACTACCGAGCTTACAAACAGTGGCGCGCTTACAGAAACTGCTCCTCGCTTAGCGCAAACTAATTGGGGTAGTGTAATAGCTATGTACAAACGCTTCGGTGTATCGATGTTGTACCTACAGGCGCGCATGGCTAAGCAATCTATCGACAACGCGCTGCCTATGGAGCTAGAACGCATAGCTACTGAAAAGTATAACGGCGATCAAACCAAGCTAACGGATGAAGACAAAGCAGAGGCTCAAGAAGCGGCTAACTTAACTAAGTCTATTGCCAAGAAACAAATTGCAGGGCTGTTCGCTAGCTCAGCAGTTATGGCAGGAGTACAAGGACTTCCCCTATACGGAGCAGTTGCATTCATTATGAACACTGTCTTCCTAGACGACGAAGACGAAGACTTCGATACTATGGCCGCTACCTTCTTCGGTGAAGGTTTTTACTCCGGCGCTATAAACGCTACTATGGGAGTAGATGTAGCGCCACGTATTGGTATGACTAATCTAATATTCCGTAGTCTGCCTAACAAAGAGCAAGACAGTCTTGTACTGCAAGGTCTCGAACTGTTAGCTGGTCCTGTATACGGAGTTACAGCTAGAGCGTTTGATGGTATTGGACTTATAAACGAAGGGGAAACTAGACGTGGGATTGAAAAAATGCTGCCTAGTTTTGCTAGCAACATATCCAAGGGTTTCCGTTACAACGAAGAAGGTGTGACTACACTACGAGGTGACCCCATCGTAGAAGATGTAGGTGTAATGGGCGCAGCCGCACAGTTAATCGGCCTAGCTCCTGCTAGTTATACTCAGCAGATCGAAAGAAACTCAGTCGATAAACGTATCGACAGGAATATAAACTCACGTCGCAGTAAGTTACTACGAAAGTATTATCTGGCTAAAAAGAACTTTGATTTTGATGAAGCAAGAGACGTAGAGAAAGACATGCAAGAGTTCAATAGAGAGCACCCAGAAGTAAGCATAGACGCCGATACAAAAGCGCGTTCTCTAAAGCAACACAAACGAACTAGTGAGAAGATGAGGAAGTTCCGTGGGGTTTCGATATCATCGAAGAGAGAAGACGCGGTGCTGAAAGCTAGAAGAGACGCGGGCGGGTTCGATTAAAAATGCCCCCCAAACGGGGGGCTAAGTTCTCAACTAAGAGAATGATGAACTCGTAGCGTATCATATTACCCGCCAAATTCGTACTCCATACCTGCCGCCTTCTATCACAACTCGGTACTCTATCTGCTTGCTTTCTAGATTAGCTGCTCTTCTTATTTGAGCCACAGCTTTGTAAGTATTGACGGCGGGTATGAATATAGAAGTACCTGGAGTGAACCTTTCCCAGTCTATATCAAAGCGTAAACCGTCAGGGCTTACCTTACCCCCTCTATTTTGGTGGCTCATACAGAGACTCTAGATTCTTAGGTATCGGCGTGCCGTCATACTCCTCTCCGTCTTCCGAATCAAATACTAAACTAAGTACGTAGGTACTACCTGCACCTTGTAAGGAGGTACCCTTACCCAATTTAATACGTTCGTTTTTACCTCCGAGCAAAGCAATTATACCTCTAACCACCTCTGGGTAGGGTGCTCCTCTTTTCGCGCACCATTTCTTAAACGGAGTAGGTAGTAGGTACAGCCTGCGAATGTCGAACTCGTACCGACCAACCCAAGAATAGAACGGCGTTTTTTCTGGCTCTATTAATACGTGCAGTCCAGACCCGTCAGTTCTTCTGGCGTCGTCAGTACTTTTAATACGTAAGATCGCACCCTGCTTCTCGTAGAAATATTCTTTGACTAACTTCTCTACGTCTAAGTCTAACTGCTTATCCCACGCCATCATTTTCTTCATCTGCTGAACAGTCCAGTCAAGAAGCGCTTCAATGTCTATATTCCACAACCCACATCTCTTAGCAATTATAGACCCGCCTACTACACAGGCAGCTCCGGCAGACCAGTTGCGATTTTGATCTGTCATACCAACGCGTTTAATTATTATGGCGCGTAGCTTGAACAGCAGCTTTTCTACGGCGTTGGTGTCTTTAAGTATCTCCTGCATAAGAACTTCACCTGCGTGTCCACAGTTCTTCTTGATACCTAAGTTAAGAGCAAGTGTTTCTTCTTCAGGTATATCCAGTTTAACTAACTCGGTCTCTATCAATCTTTGTAGCTCACCTTTAGGAAGTTCTTTTTCGGCTGTCATAATTTCTACTAAACTTTTGTTGCCGTTAGTAGACATGATAAGCGCCCAAGCTTCGCCAGTGTACCGTTCCTTATTTTGTCCGCCGCTAGTCATACGAGTCTTTTGTCTGCCGCTAGTTATAGCGTAGCAAATGTCGCTTATCTTTCCGGCGTCGAGATTAGTTATCTCGTCAATGTAGATCGGTAGATTTTTCATAGCCTCAGCACGATTCCATATACCGTTATCTGTAGATTGCCCGACCATAATATATTCTTCAGGCGAACCCCAAACCGAAGCCCCAACGATCATACCTGTAGACTTGCCGTACCCCGAGTAGCTGCTCATAACGTGGTTTATAAACCCATTAGAGTTAGGCATAAACTTCATCAACGGAGAGCCGAACGCTGTCGCTACCATGAACTGATGTGGCTCCATGTCAGGACGTTCGTAAAACTTAACCGCCTCTTTCCAATCCTCTAGCGTCCCACGTTTTTGAAACATAGGCATGTACTTAGCAGTAAAGGCTGACGGCGGGTTCTCTTCCAGGTGATCAGCAAATATCTCACGATCTCCTACAACAAAAGATCCGTGGTCTTTAGTCCAACCGAACTGAGTTTTAGCGTCTATTGGTGTTTTACTTACCTGAAGTTCTTTAATCCAAGCCTGTATATAGTTCATTAATAGTTCCGGCCTCATCAAGTGAATATCGTTTTTACCCATCTCCTCTCTAAACTTTTCCTTAGAGGTAGTAGACGTACCCTGTACTACAAACGTCACTATGCCTTCTAGCGTTGTATGATGTTTGAACTCAAAGCATGGCCCGTCTACCGGATCGGTTATTCTCTTAGTTAGATAGAGATCTTTATCGTGTATTTCAATCTCGTCTATCTCCCCTTGCTTATTCCTTTGCCGCAGGAACACCCCACCATTGCCACCTCTGAAGTACGGTGCAGGGTAGGTAGGTATCTTATACTCGACAGTAGTAACCACCTCCGTCTCGTCAGCAAACAGACCTGAGCCCACAGGCGCGGCGCTAGGTTGCAAGTTACCTAGAGGTATCTCGATTATGTTGTCTTCTTCTGTAGCTTCTCTAATCTCGTACGACAGTTTAATAGGCGTGTTTATCTTGCCGCGCATAGGACAGCCTACGCAACCCGCAGGATTGTCCGCCTCAAACGTAGTACATAGATGAGGAGAGTGGAGAGAGTCCGCTACCTTTTCTGTTTCGTGTGCCGAGTAGTGTGCGTACCTGCTAGATACTATATGTATAGCCTCGGGTTCGTCACAGTGCTTAGCGATAGATAGCACGTGCGTCCAATCGTTATACGATAGCTCGTCAGGCTTTTTAATAGCCCGATCTATCTGCGCGCAGCCCTTACCAGCAGCAGTTTTAACCAGTATGTTGGTAAACTTTTTCTCTAAGTTACTGCTGAGTAAGTTCTTCGCGTTCTCTCGATCTTCCTTAGTGTACTGGCGCTCTTGCAGGGCTGGTACTAAACCTTCGTTAGGTAGTAGCTCCGACATCTGCTCTAGAGTAACTGTAGGATTTAGCTTACCCAGTATTCTCACACTACTAGGCGGCGTAGACTTAAAGTTATGTGTACCTGGCACACGCAGTATTCTAGCCATGTCGGAAGTTACGGCGGGATCGACTTCGAATCCGTTCTCTACACAGGCCATCTTTAATCGGCTTGCTATAGGTAGCCACGCCTGCTTTGTACAAGGCTCAGCCAAAGCCCAGTACACGTGTAGCCCACGACCTGAATCAACAGTCAGTGTAGGTATAGGAAGGGATAGTTCCTTACAGAATCCCTGTAGCGCATGTATACCATGTGCCTTATCTGGATACGGCTTACCTTCCCCACAATCTATATCGAGAAAGAATGCCCGCATCTGACTGACGTTTTCAGCTTTCCTATTCGTATCTTCTACGAAAGTTCCTAAGCCAAAGTACGCGTCATAGCCTTCATGATCAAAGTTTAGTGCCGAGTCGTTTATTGAATCTATCGAACTATAGAATTTTTGAACGTGCTTACCATCTTTTTTTCTTATAGCGTATATACAATAGAAACCATCATCGCCTAGCACCGTACTCAGAAACTGCGTAGTGTTCATCATCACATCTCTTAGTACTTTATTGGAGGGTCAGGGGTTCCCTAGAGAACCCTAGCCCGTTTTTATTTTAGTGTAGGAGTGTAGCTGCTAGTCGTCCCACTCGTCTAAGAGATTGGAAAGATCTTCATCCACTTTAGGCTTTGCAGCTTTCTTCTTAGAGACCTTAACTGTAGGCTCTTCGATTACTTCTTCGACTTTTGCTTTTGCTTTTATTGGTGCAGCTACGGCCTCAACTGTGGCCTCAACTTCTGGGAACAGAGAAGGTAATGCAGCTACCTCTGGGCCTGCGTCCTCAGACTTCTTACTTACCGTAAGCTCAAGCATCTTAGTTACTTCTGGAGATTTCTGAAGATCGATAGCCGTTAGTAGTTCTTCCTGCTCCAAAGGACGTGCCGGTTTAAAGCACAGCTTGGGAGTAGAAGCATCAGTATCAAACCGAACCTCAGTAAGCACCGACGCTACAGGAGCCTTGTGACTGTCTAGCAATCGAGCATACGCCTGCATTGCCATCTTGTCTTGCTTATCACCGAACACGCTAGTAGCAGGTAAAGACAGCAGGTACACGTCCTTAGATACTAAGTTACCAGCATCATCAGCTAACAATAGCGCCACCCGTTGTTGGAACCTACACGCACGGCTCTCGCCTTGCCCAGAACCTTTTATATTCTGAGGACAATCCCCACACTTACTGGCCTGCCGGTCACTAGTAACAACGCTATCGGAAGCGCGGCCTGTGTTAGTGTCTGCCGACCAACACTTAGGAGGACTAGACTCGCCCGCTACGTATTGACCTTCGTAGTACATCCTAGAGATCGGTGCAGCTTTTATAATAACCGCCTTGATCGTTCGGCTCTCTAACTCCGCTACTTCTTTACCGTTTACAATCTTGCGGAATACACCGCCACGGATACTTAACCTATGGTTGTTAGCGTACTCTCCGCCCGTAAGGTTTTTCTCGGGTTGTAACTGAGCTAAAAGCTCGCGGTACTCAGCAGGCATATTTTCAAACAGTTGTATATCGCTCATCATCTACTCCTAAAAGTCTTCGTTTTCATCAAGGTCTAGTTCTGCTTCTAGACTCAGTTCTTTGGGCGCGTTGGTCTGCTCGTAGGCAAGGTCAGACGCTTCTTCTTGAGTCGTACCAGTGACTTCGTCTACGTGATATTCTCCTGCGTGCCTCCCCTCCTGTAACGCCTCGATAACTTGGGGAACATTAAACCTGTAGGTGTTAGCTACTTTTATGTAGGTGCTCTTAGGTATAAAACCTTGACGCACCCACGTCCTAATGGTGTTTACCTTAACTGACAGAGTGTCTGCTAAGGCGTCAATCGGTAGATAGTGTTCAATATCGCTCACTTTTTTCCTCTCCTTACTGTTACTGTGAACTCTCGATCTGTATTGAGTCCAGGTGGATGTAGCTCAGGGTTCTCTTCTAGGAACTGTTTCATGTTGCCTTGGTGTAGGCGCTTCTCCATGAGGTCTACTGCTTCATTTTCTAAGATAAACTTGTTCATGGATTCCCAATCACTAGTCCAGTACTTAGACTTCACAGACCTATAGAACGAACCTGACTCTGTTTTACCGGACTCAAGTCCAGTCTCTTTACAATGTTCTAGCAGTGCAGCCTTTATCATATCTAGCTTCACGACTAGCTCTTCCTCTTGCTCTTTTAGCTCCCTAACTACCTCAGCCCTCTTGTCCCGTATCTTTACGTAGACCGCGATAAGCTTATCTAGATGGGCTTGATCTTTTATAGCGTTGCTCATCTCATCATCCTCTATAATAGTTTTTAGTTTTGTCTAGCGGACTAAAGTGTATTCTAGTTGTTTTTAGTTATCAAGTATATCTTTATATAAATCTATCATTTTTGTGTGAACGCTTATCTTTTGATCTAACAGATTGTAGACACGCTGCTCTACGGCTGAGCCTTGGAGCTGCACTACCGTGCATGGATGATTCTGCCCTGATCGGTGTACGCGCGCGTTGGCTTGAGCGTACGTTTCTAGCGACGGTACTGGCCCCCACCAAACGATGGTGTTAGCGGCGGTCAATGTCACGCCATGTGCCGCTGCTTGTGGTTGTATGATAAGCACCCTAGGTTCTGAAGTGGTCTGGAACCTAGAGAAGATAGCGGTGCGTTTACTGGCCGATACACTACCGTTAATTATCTCGCTCGAGATACCATCGCGTGTCAGTTTTTCTGAGAGTATTCCTATGACGTGTTTAAACGGCACAAAGATAAGAACTTTCTGGCTTGACTCAGCGATGACCTCGGATAGTACTTTGTATCTATTCTTTACGTCAAACTCTACTGTCTCTCCGCTATCTGAATATACTGCGCCGCAAGATATTTGTAGTAGCTTGTTCATGGCTACCGCTGCGTTAGCCGCGCTGATCTCTTCACCTGCGGCAACCGCAAGCATTTGAGTTTTAAGTATTTTGTAGTATTTCTTTTGTTGTGGGGTTAGTTCGACCTCACGTTTTACGTAAGTCATCTCTGGTAGATCGAGGCATTGTTCTTTAGTGAACCGTATCGCGGGCTGTAACGCGTCATATACGGTAGTGGTAGCAGTTTCTTTAGGTACCCACTTAAACTGAGTAACCTTTCGCATGACCATCTCTCTAAAGGCTCCGGCAAACCTAGGCACTGCCCTCGGATTGATGAGCTTGGCTAACCCGTAGGCATCTACCGGAGACTGTGCCGCAGGTGTACCAGTCATCATCCATAACCAAGTGTTTGGTTTTATTAAAGAGTTTAAAATCTTCCATCGTTTAGACTGAGTATTCTTATAGTGAGTGGCCTCGTCCGCAATGATCAGGTCGAATCCTCCCTCGGCTATAGCGTCCCGTACTATCTCTACTCCGTCATAGTTTATGATTATGTACTCTGCATCCCCTTTAATAATCGTCTCTCGCTTAGCTCTAGCGCCGTAGGCAATGTCTACCTTACGATGCATAGCGAAAGAGAATAAGTCCGCGCGCCATGCCGAATCCATAATCGACAACGGACATATTATAAGTACTCGCTTTATAATTTTTTGCTGTATAAGAAAATCAGATGCCCAGATAGAACTTGCAGTCTTGCCCGTGCCTTGCTCGTTAAAACAAAAGGCGCGTTGGTTCATAGTTAAGAACGCGGAAGTTGTCTTCTGATGATCGAATGGTTTAAATCTACCAGGCCATGCGTAGCGACCCAGTATCGGGGAAGGGACGTTCTTTAGCCCAAGATTTCTAAGGACTCGTGCTTCTTCCAACCCCCACTTAACCAACACTTTACCGTCGCCTAAGTATCTGCTATTGGGTATGGCTGTAGTTATCTGCGTAGGGTTACGCACTTTTAACTCCAGTGCTTTATTGTCAACTACCTTCATCACTTTCTCCAGGGGTCAAGAAACGGAGCGAAACCCTTGTCGGTTCCACTCTGAATGCTTTTTCTTGTGTCTTATAACTTCTTAACTACTTTGTTTCTGTGTGACGGGAGTTTCGCCCCTCATCTTTTTCCGTTGTGCGCGCACTCTACAACCACGCAATGTGCTTTACATAACCCTGTCGGCCTAGGGTTCCAGACACCTACTTCGTAAGCCTTAGCCATCTTAGCGTAGTCAGTCAGCCACTTGGTCCACAACTCTGACTCTTGGTCTATCGTGTACGTGTCTTTAATAAACGCATTACAGACTACGAACAATAAACCGCCTTGGATAGTCTTAACCTCTGGGAAGTGCTTGAACATAGCTAACGCCATGAGTTCTAGCTGTCCCTTATCTGCATACTTAGCAGACTTACCAGTCTTATAATCTATTACCCTAGCAGTACCGGCTTCTCTATCTAAGATTGCAAGGTCAACAACCCCTCGCCACCACACGTTCTTATCGAAGAAACCACACGGGGTCAGATCTTTAGTCAGGCCCATCTTGTATTCGCAAAGCTTCTCGCCTTCCATGTTCTTTAGCTTATCAAGAACACCCTTGGCGTAATCAAATCTTGGTTCGAGTTCCGTATCATCTCGGATATAAACTTCTGCTGCGGTGTGGAACTCATTACCGTACAGGATAGCGTCTGTCTTAAAGTTCTCTTCGTAATCTTTAGCTACCTTTAAGTGGTAGTATTTCTTGGGGCATTGATCGAAAGACTTTATGCTACTAAACGACCACGCAAAGTCCGGCTTCGCTAGGGCTTCTCCCATGCTATACAATCTCCGTAGTTCTTACCGACCTGCACATCACCTTCTACTGGCAAGCCTTTAGCCCACTCGGGCGTCCAACGCATACACTCAGCCACGTAAGTAGCAGCCTCGTTTAGTTCAGCGTCTGCCACACAGCATACCACAGAGTCATGTACGGTAAGAAGTACACGGTATTTCTTGGAGATGCGTAGCATCTGTTCAGCCATAACACAGCGAGCTATAGCCTGACATACGTTCTCTACAACCTTACCGCCGTAGATACGGACATCACCTCGGCGCGTCTTATAAGAATACTCTAGCCCTTTCTCGCCTTCACTGGAAGCTAACTCGTCATAGCGCATCATTAGACCACTCGGTATCTTTATCCCGTTCTCTGCCGGATATACCTCTAGAACACCACTACGTCCAAGAGCATACGACTGATCCTGAGTCATGCCTTCTAAGGCTACTTGGCACTCACGCCACAGCTTAATGATCTGCCCGTTAGTCTTCCTGTATATCTTAATAATACGTGCAGCTTCCTCTGGCTCTATGTCTACACCGAATGTTTTCAATTGATCTTTAAACCGAACAGCGCCCATACCGTAGCCACATCCTAAAATCGTAGTCTTACCAATGAACCGTTGATGCGCGGTGATCTCTTCTTCTTTCTTACCGTAGATAGACGCCGCCATCTTCTTGTACACGTCCTTGCCTTCGGTAAACGCGGTAATCAAATCGTCCTGCCCAGCCAGCCATGCCAACACACGCGCTTCAATCTGTGCAGAGTCAGCTTCTACTACTGAGTACCCGTCAGGGGCGCAAATAGCTGATTTCAGTACCTTGGCATTCGGGCCTCTAGATGGTAGGTTTTGTAGGTTTATCTTGTCGTAGCCACCCCACCGCCCTGTGTGAGCAGCGTAGTACTTGATAGGTACAGGCATAGTACCGCGCTTACCTATGCCGATGAACCGTAGGGTGCGGGTCTCTTCTAGCGTACTCTTCAACCCAATACGTGCAGCAACCAGTGCCTGAACTTTAGGATCTTCGTGCTCCTGTAGAGCCTTGAACCCCTCGTCACTCTTAGCAAATGCGAATGCTTCCTTGCCAGTACGCGCGCTCGTCTTCATAGGCGGGGTAACGCCTAGTGTTTCTAATGCCAAAGCAAACTTGGGATTAGACATCAGCTCATCTTTAGCTATGCCTGCCTCCTCTAGTAAGTCTTCCTTCTGGTCTTTGAGAACATCCAAGTGCCGCTTTAGTTTCGGTAGATCGAGTTCTAGTACAGGATCTATGAACATACGGAGGGTAAGATCTATAGTCTTCAGCTCCACTACAGGGAAGGACTTCTCAAATTTCTTATATAGTTTAAAGGTAAGATCGGTATCGTTAACGCAGTAGTCACCGTAGCTCGACAACTCTTGGTCGGTAAAATCTAAGCGCCGCTTACCCACCGCGTCTAATACCTCTGTACCTTTCTCACCTAAGTTATATTTCTCTGCCAGGAACGCCAACGACCCGCCCACCTCAACGCCGTGCAAAGCACGAGCCATGCAAAGCGTATCAAGCCATACCCTAGGGTGAATATCGAACAGCCAACTAAGAATAGCGCCATCAAACAAAGTGTTATGAGCCAGTACAGCAGAGCTTTCCCAATCGTAGTTAGCGTGTAAGTATTTCTTGAGTGCATCGTGCGCCCCACTTAACCATACTGTGTCGTCGTCGTTTACTTTTACTGATAGCCCTATCACTTCAAACTGTTCGTTCCGTATATACTCTTCAGTCGTCAGCTTACGCAGAGAGAACTGCTTATCGTAATAGGTTTCAAAGTCTAGCGTTATTATGTCCACACTATACCCCTCCTTTCTTAGGTGCTGCGCGCAATCTCTTCTCCCAAGTAGCGTTGTTTTTTCTTTCTTCAACAACACTCTCACCATGTGCATACGTTCTTACGACGCCGCCTCTAGCTAAATACGTTTTGATATCTTGTGCTATTTGTTCACGCTGTATTTCTTTTTCTGTCTTTGTTGTCACTATTTAACGCCTGTCTTATATATGAACCTTCGTAACTTTATGTATTGTTGTTTCCCTAAGAATAGCCTTCTCAAAATACTCACACTTCAAGCAGTACCAACCTACGCGTTTCTGCGTCTCCATATTCAAGACTTCTTCGGAAGTTGCCCCGCACTTGAGGCAGTTGGTAGTGCTTAGATCGTCTGCATCATCAGGTAAGCTCATTAGTGCGGCACCTCTTTCGATTTACAAGCCTGCATTATTAACGTGTTCAACATCCAAAAAGACGATTCATCCATAACTAAACAGGCTTCTTCTCTATGCTTTCCCCCCTCCAGATAACCAATAACTTCTTCCTCGCCCATGTCTTGGTATAGCCGATAGCCTTCAAGCAGCATCCTAAAGTTTACTACTTCGTAGCTTGCGCCCGTTTCAGCTTCTAGCTTTTCTGCTAAAGCAATGGCGTTCTCTACGCCGTGGATAACTTTGGTATTATGTTTCATCCAACAAAGCCTCAAGACGTTTTTCTAGCTGTTCTAGTCGAGCAACAACATCCAACAGTTGTTGGCCCAGCTCTACCATTTCTTCGCCGTCTTCCTGGCTGAGTTCAATTATTACTTTCATTCCTCATCCCACGTAGACATAGCTTCGTCTGCTGCACGTTCAGCCATCTCTCGCTTACGCTCGGCAGGGTCTATGTAATCTTCCTCCTGCGTAAGCAGGTACTCATCTAACTCTACCATTACTCTATCTCTACTCATTGTTGTTCTCCTATTTAACAGTTTTCCAGTCGTGTCTCTTGTCCAACTCTCTAGCGCTGATTGGAACGGGGATTAAAGTATTTTGTTTATGGTAATGTTTCATCCTCGCCGCGTTGGCTACCGCTTTACCTTTTCTGCGCCACTTAAAATTATCTATATTTTCCAAAAGGGCTTCGTTCGTGTGCTTACCTGACCAAAGACAAGTGCCTAGTCGCTCACAATGTTCTGCAACGAACGCTCTAGCCGTGTAGGCGGGTCTAAATTCTAACTCGCTCTCAGTCCTTCTGTCTAAACACCGCGAAAGTTGGTAAGAAGCTATCTCGGTTCTTATAGCCTCAAAATCAGCGGGGGTGAGTTTAGTACCCCCATAAAACTTCCTCGCAGCATCAGAGTCTGACTCAATCTTTTTAAGGAATCCAGAGGCTATAGCCCAACCACTTGCGTCAATCTTCCAACACGTTAAAAGGCTTATGTCCCAGATTTTCTGTAGTTCTACTTGGCTTAGTTTCTTACTCATCATCATTCTCCTAATTATTAGTTACGGTGCGTGTTACGTAACGCTTACTACCTCACCTATTCAAGGCAGTTACACGTTACTATTACACGACTAACCTTCTCGCGGTTTACTCGGCAACGCATCACGCAGGTGGCATGAACCTATTATGAAAGTTCAATGCCGTGGTCATGATCGTTAACTGAGGGTGTTTTGCTGAATATGCCCACCGCCCACTGGGACATCGGGTAAGAGAACAAAACAAACTCTTACCCCAACCTAAATTTTTCTGCCTCTATCCTTTGTTTTTAATAGCTCTGAGCAACTTAACGTGCATTTTTTTAACTTCAACAAGTTCTTGGGGTACATCCCGCGCCCCAAAGCTAGAACCTTTCGCTAGTAGTTGCTTATAGTAGTTATCTCTGCTCGTCCTTATTGATCTGTCTGTCTGGTGGTACTTTGCCCTCACCCTCTCTTTGTACGCGGGGTCTGTTCTTCTGCGCTCGTTTGATTTCTTAGTGTACAATTTTACTTTATCGGGGTTTTCCTGCGCCCATTTTTTAGTGTATGCGTTTAGCCTAACTTTATTTTTTTTGTAGTGCTTACTTTGAAGTTCTTTCATGCGCTTTTTGGCTTCAGGAGTGCTTCGTTCTATAGCTGCCGCTTTGCGCTCGCAAACTAAGCAAACCCTCAAAAAGCAACCGTGTGTTTTTCTTGCTCTAAAGGTAAAGAAATTTTTGTTCAGCGGTTTAACCTTTTTACAAGTACGGCATTTGCGGTTGCCAGTTTTTTTCTCTTCTGCTTTTCTAAGGTTAACAGGGGAGTTTTGGTACTTTATCCTCATCCTTTCTTTATCTCTTGCCTTGCAGCATTCCTTGCATCTGTGTTGGTAACTAACAAAACCCTGTCGGTTAGCGCTCCTAAAAAACTCTTTAGTAAGTGGGTACGTTTTACCACACTCACAACATTTTCTTTCCTTTGCTATTTTAGGTGGGCGCATTTTAAAGTTGTTGCGTTTAATTCTCGTACAGAGAATGCAAAAACCTTTCCTGTATTTTTTACGGGTTCCATTCGCCAATACTTTAGATAGCATAGGGAATAAAGTAAGGTCTTTTTCTACCCCGCAAACCCTACACACGCGCATCCCAGTAGCTTCTTCCTGCATTTTAACTTTGTACTTTTCTGAGTTAAGACGTTCTGCTAACTTTTTTTCTTTGTTCTTCGTATTAATACAAACCTTACAGCGATAATTAAAATTGAGTTTACCTTTGTAGACTTTGGCTCTACTAAAAAACTCGTTAGTAAGCGGGTGCGTTTTACCGCACCCACAACATCTTCTTACTTGCACTTTATTATTTATCCTTAGAGTGCAAAAAGTTTATTCTAAAGTTCTCGTCTTTTCGTAAGCTATGATAATCAAGCTGTACTTTAGCTGAGTTAATCATCTTGCCTGCTAAATTAGAGATTTCTTTAGCCTCTTTGTGCGCTATAGCCCCATCTCGCAACGCATCAAATATTGCGGATAAATTGTTACGCAAACTTTCTACGTTATCGATTGTTACTTTACTTTTTCGTGCAGTCATATCGCTCCCTCCATAGGGGTTTACTTCAGTTATAAAAACTTTCTAAACATCATACCTACAGCATCCACGTTAGCTTCATTCACTATCCACGCTTCGCCTCGTGCGTTCCTAATAGCGTTCAACTCTCTGTCCTGTAAGGCGGTGGTCGTACCTTTACCTGCCTTACATTCAATAGCCCAGAACTTGCCGTTGAAGCAGCCGACTATGTCAGGCACACCGCTACGTCCGTAGCCCCCTGTCGCCGGTAGGAAATAATATACTGAATCCCCAAGTAACTTCAACTGTTTTATGACGGCGTTCTTTACCTTTTTCTCCGGTGTAAGTGCCATTGGTGTCGTCCTTTAGTCTGTAAGCAAATCGGCTAAGGTTGCATCGACCATTTTGTTTAGCACAATAGCCAAAGGGTCGTTGTTCTGGATCTCGTCGAGCGTAGCTGTTAACCCTAGCTCATCCTTAGTTCGTTCGCGCTCGACCCAATCGGTAGTGCGTGTGTCCGCGTCCGTGTTCGTTAGCTTACGCATACGCTCAATACGTAGTTGCATTATTTGTTCGTGCATATTCATTTGTCTGCCTCGTCCAGGTAAGCTTCTATTACAGCTTGTTCTAACGTCCGCTCCTTATCTAGCAATTCGCCGTACTCCCCGCGTCCTTTTGCGGCAATCTGCTGCCGCGTCTCCTCCAATAAGTCTTCTAGCTCTTGTATGCTCATGCGACCTGCTCCTCTACCTGCTTTATTTCCACAGTTATCTCAGGCCATTGCGCCGCTGATTTTTGCTTAAAGCCTTCGGCCTCTTCTCTTGTATCGCATAAAGGATGGGCCGGATTGCCGTTGTAAATTAGTTGGTACTTGGTCATGGTCGTGCTCCTATAGTAGAAATAAAATTAGTGTTGCGTAGTAAAGGCATACTGTTAGCCCTACGCCCGTAGCTACAAAGCCCACGACTTGCAGTGGCGTTAACCACCAAGGCTTATTGTTTGCCCACGCGTATATATCGTCAGGGTCATGGGTGTTGCGTTGCTTACGTAAGTCTTCACGCTGTTTAGTCATGCTATTGCCCTCGTTTGATTGCTTCTAGTTAAGTCTAACGGTGTTTCCTGGGGTTTGCTATCTTTTCTAACGCACCTTTCGCATACGGTATAGCCTAATCTCTCGCGCGCTGCGTCGAATAGCGTATCGCACAACGCACACGCGCATTCACTCACTAGTTCTGATTTAACTTTGCCCATTGTCGTGCTCCATATAAGCTTTTATTATTTCTGCCGCTGCTTAGGAAAGTAACATTCGTACACCGCGCCGCCATCAATCTGACAAAACCCTTTTTCTATTTCGTTTATATCCATAAAATTTAGCCCCTTGCTGAGTAATTATTAAGTTAAGTTTTATCGGATCTTAAATCAGCCCCATGTCCTCGGCTGATTTAAGGTCCACAGCAAGCTTGCTATGGCTTGCTAGTAAAGTCTCAAAAATAGTCGCGCACTCTCTCTGCGCGTCCTCAATTAAAGTGGCTTGTGACAGCAAAAATAGCTGCAAGCTACTCGCGTTTACTCCAATAAATCTAAGCTCGCTAGACTTATCAGTAATCAAAGCGGCGCGAATGCGCTGCAATTCCCGCTCTATTTCCGGTGTTGGAAATTCCATACCTTCCCCCTTTTAAGTTAAGTTTTCTCGGCGCTTCAGTTCCTGACTAGCATAGAGCGCCATGTCTAAATAGTCATTTTGGCGCGGGCTACCGCTAATCACTAATCGCGCTGCCGCTGTCGCGTCCTCGCGCACGTGCCGTAATTCAGCTATTGAATAATCGCGATAGTGTTCTTGCGTCTCCGCGTGCCAATTTGAGTCTCTCAAAGTATGGCGCTCCCATTCATTAGGACTTGGACATCATCGGCATTAATGCCGCGCTCTTTTGCTATCTGCATTTTAATAGCTGCTAATTCC
>Ga0307488_10000869_pt1 | contig 25128 bp, 25 predicted proteins | sample SB02metaG_FD_202248 | JGI IMG/M metagenome (GOLD analysis project Ga0307488, IMG submission 202248) | Sea-ice brine microbial communities from Beaufort Sea near Barrow, Alaska, United States - SB 0.2 | ecosystem: Environmental > Aquatic > Marine > Coastal | place: USA: Alaska | collected... | reverse complement strand
GACTTAGCGGCTCTGTTATGAATAATATCAGGTCGAGAAAGCAGTTTACAATTAGACATGATCTCAGCTGCCAGAAGATATTGGCTTTTACCCTACTCCACACAATCTGACTTCGAGACATTATTGTTTTCCAAAATGTTGCGACATCCTGGTTTCCAATGTGGCATTACGACTTAGTTATTGGGTATGACCAAATACAAGAAAAAAATTATTTTACATACCAGTGAAACAGCGCTACGCGAACATTGCGCGTCATATACATTATAGCAATGACGCGATTATTGGCTATCTCTTGGTATAAATCACTTCTACGCCAGAGTCATCATCATCATCAAAGTCGTCATCATCATAAGCATCTTCGATCGTATCTTTGTGATAAGTATCCCATTTGAACCCCGACTCTTCATCCTTAATTTCAGGTTCAACTTCTGGTGGCAGTGCCTCAATGAAGTCCATAGATTTCATACACAATGCATGTGTACCAATTTTCTGGAATGCTGAAACTTGGAAATACTCACCTTGCCATTCAAGTGCACTTGCAATCTGCTTACACAACTCCTTGGCTTCATCTTCGAGCATCAAATCGATTTTATTGAAGACTAACCAGCGTGGTTTAGCGGCCAGTTTCGGGCTGTATTTTTCAAGTTCCACAATAATGGCTTTAGCATTTTCTACAGGGTCTGAACCATCTGCTGGCATTAAGTCCACCAAATGTAATAACACACGGCAGCGTTCTAAATGTTTTAAGAATTGAATGCCAAGACCCGCACCTTCAGCGGCGCCTTCAATCAACCCAGGAATGTCTGCAATAACGAAACTGCGCATTGAGTCTAAACGTACAACACCTAAGTTCGGCACCAAAGTAGTAAAAGGATAATCGGCTACTTTAGGTTTAGCTGCTGAAACACTGCGGATAAAAGTAGATTTGCCAGCGTTGGGCATACCCAGTAAACCAACATCGGCAAGCAACATCAGTTCTAATCTTAGGTGCCTGACCTCACCCGGTGTACCGTCGGATTTTTGTCGTGGCGCGCGGTTAGTACTGGTTTTAAAACGAGCATTACCTAAGCCATGAAAACCACCTTGGGCCACCTTCATGCGCTGCATATGCTTAGTCAAATCGCCCAATACTTCACCCGTATCACTGTCAGTTGCACGCGTTCCAACGGGTACTTTCACTTCTAAGTCAACACCGCCTCTGCCGGTACAATTAGCACTTTGGCCTTTTTTACCTTGCTCAGCACGATGAAATCGTTCAAAACGGTAATCTATCAAAGTGTTTAAGTTTTCATCTGCAACCAAATAGACGCTTCCGCCATCACCGCCATCACCACCGTCTGGGCCACCATCAGGCACATATTTTTCGCGGCGAAAACCGACTACACCATTACCGCCATTACCTGCATCAACACGGATATCAGCTTCATCTACAAATTTCATTTCTTAACGACACCTTGAATGTTACTCAATTGAATCCAGTATAGTCTGTTGAACCCTAAAAAGGGATTCACTTTTTACCAGTTCAACAAAAAGCCCCGCATAAAGCGGGGCTTTTAAAAATCTATGGGCTACAGCTAATTAAGCAATTATGCTCACAAATTTGCGATTTTTAGGACCTTTTACTTCAAACTGAACTTTACCATCTGATAAAGCGAATAAAGTATGATCTTTACCGATACCCATGTTGTTACCCGCGTGGAATTTAGTACCACGTTGACGAACAATAATGTTACCGGCTAAAACTGACTCACCACCGTAACGCTTAACACCTAGGCGTTTACTTTCTGAATCACGGCCGTTGTTAGTACTACCACCAGCTTTTTTATGTGCCATTTGTGTATACTCCTATTAAGCGCTAATACCAGTGATTTTCACTTCCGTGAACCACTGACGATGACCCATGGTGGTACGAGAATGTTTACGACGACGGAACTTAACGATTTTAACTTTCTCGCCACGTCCATGCGTTACAACTTCAGCTGTAACTTTGCCACCACTTACAAAAGGGGTACCAATTTTAATATCGTCACCATCACTTACCATTAAGATGTCATCAAATTCAATTGACTCACCTGGAGCCACTTCGATTTTTTCTAGGCGAAGGGTCTGACCTTCAGCCACACGGTGTTGTTTGCCACCACTTTGGAAAACCGCGTACATAATTAAACTCCGCACTGTGTCGCTTGACACTTATATTCAAAAACAGGCGGCGAATTGTACGTGAACAGATAACGCCGATCAAGCACAATTCCGAATTAATTTGGTTAAATATCAAACGCTTTAATCTAGCCTTAGGTTTTTCGCGTTACCAAACTAAAGTGCCACTGGATACCCCGATAAATTTCTGTAAAATCCCCTTGCGGATTTACATCGCGCAACTCAACTTCATTCAAAAATGGGTAAAAACGCCAGTATGAAATTAGAAACGATTAATCAACTTGCTCATCAAGATATGCTGGCGGTAAACGAGCTCATCCAACAACAGGTTGATTCAGAAGTATCATTGATTAACCAGTTAGGCTTTTACATTGTCAATAGCGGTGGCAAGCGTTTGAGACCCCTTTTGACTGTGCTAGCTGCAAGAGCCCTTAATATTCAAACAGATCAGCATCATACCTTAGCCGCCATAATCGAGTTTATTCACACTGCCACTTTACTTCACGATGATGTCGTTGACGAGTCCACTATGCGCCGCGGTCAAGAAACAGCCAATGCCGTGTTTGGTAATCAAGCCAGCGTATTGGTAGGAGACTTTCTCTACACCCGCTCATTTCAAATGATGGTTAGCTTGAAACGAATGCGCGTGATGCAAATTTTGTCTGATGCGACCAATGTCATAGCTGAAGGTGAAGTGCTTCAGTTAATGAACTGTAACGATCCAAAAACGAGCGAAACAAGCTATATGCAGGTCATTTACAGCAAAACGGCGCGTTTATTTGAAGCCGCAACTTTGCTTGCTGCGGTATTAACGGATCAAAGTGAAGAAATCGAACTCGCTATGCAAGAGTATGGAAAGTACTTAGGCACCGCCTTCCAATTAGTAGACGACATTCTTGACTACGCAGCAGATCCACAAGTAATGGGTAAGAATGTGGGTGATGATTTAGCTGAGGGTAAACCAACATTACCTTTACTTTACGCTATGTGGAACGGCTCAAAAGAACAGGCGAATACCATTAAACGTGCCATCGAAACTGGTGACGGAATGGATGATTTTGCGCTAATCATGCAAGCAATGCAGCAAACCGGCGCATTAGAGTATACAAAAAAACAGGCAATTGACGCATCGGAGAAAGCCATTGAAGCGTTAGCCATTTTACCTATGTCAAAGTATAAAGACGCATTGATCGGATTGGCAACCATTGCAGTTGAGCGGGCAGCTTGATATATACCCAAGCATCTTCAAAAAGCAGGTTTGAATTGTTGAAAATTGTCATTGATGGCACTGCCAAGTGAGCCAGTAAGTTCAGGTAAGCTGCTAGTGAAAAATTGATTTATTCGCCGTCGAAACTCTTTGCTCGTAGCAAAATACTGACTATTTCTAGCATGTTTGTTTATCACTTTTCAGAGTCGTTCTATGGGGTTTAAATTGGGACTACAAGGCGGAAAAAGTGTAAGGTGATTTCCCGTTTTTTTGCAGCCTCTAAAACAAACCTGAACGATGATACCCCGCACCATCCAACACTAGATACATAGTGCCACTTGAAAGATAAGCGTCCCGAATTTTAGTGAGAAAGTCCACAATCGATTCACCGTTAACGGTCTTATCATATTGTGCAATCACCGCGTCCTCTAAATGCCCTAGCCTGATGGCACGTGCGGCTGCCGGTGGTTTTAATAGATTTATCCACGCCTTTTCTTATCCATCCTGAGGTTATTTTCGCGGCCTGAGTCGGATGTACAGCATCCATGAATAACAAAGGCTCATTCTCCTTGAGGGAGCCTTTTAACTGTTCATAGTGCTCAATAAATGCCGTTTGTTTATCCACGTCAGCTTGAAAAACCGTAATCCATGATTTTCTAATTTAAATTAAAGTGATCTTATAAAGCCTTAGGCAAGAAAAAACTACGTGGTAATTTTGTTTAAAATTACAACTAATATAATAAACGACACATAAGGGAATTATCGCATGTTTAAAAACACAAAATTGACGAAGTCAATTCGTCTGGCTATGGCTGTTAGTTTAACATCAACAGCCATAATTGCTTCAAATGCAGTTTTTGCTCAAGAAACACCAAGCGCAGAAGATGAAGCGTCTATAGCAGTAGAAAAAATAACCGTTACGGGCTCACGTATTAAACGAGCCGAACTTTCCTCAAATACACCGGTATTTACATTTACTGGTGATGATCTATCTGTTCGCGGTTTTACTAACGTTGCAGAGTTGCTTAATCAGTCACCACTATTCAGTGGTTCACTAAATGGTGAAGGCGACCAAAATAGTTTTAATGCCGGTCAAAACCAAATAAACTTATTTGATCTAGGCACGCAGAGAACCCTTACACTTGTTAACGGTAGACGACTCGTGTCATCTCAATCAGCTCAATCAGGCGGTTCACAAGTTGACTTAAATACTATCCCTACTGCGCTTATTGATCGTATTGAAACTGTACCTATTACCGGTGCTGCAACGTACGGTGCGGATGCGATTGCCGGTACTGTAAACGTTATTCTAAAGGACAACTACGAAGGTTTTGAAGTCACCACTCAGTACGGAGACAACGATGCAGGCAATGCCAGAAGTTTCCAAGTGAGTACCCTTGCTGGGGGTAACTTTGCCGATGGCCGCGGTAACATCACCTTTGGTATGGAATATACAAAAGACGACGGACTTCTTCAGTGTGATCAGGACTTTCTTTGTAATAACAACCCAGAGCTAGATTCCACACAAAATAAATTCCTAGACTTAGATGGTGACGGCCTACCAGACGACATTGACGGAGATGGTGAGCCAGATCTTCAGTCTGTTCGCCTTTCTCTCAATGAAGTAAGACTTGCCTTGTTTACGGATAACGGCGCTATCAGTCCTGCCGGTGGTCGAGATCGTTTCTTACCTGGTTTTGGTCTTGGTGCGTTCCCTGACGGTAACTTTTATGAATTCACTCCAAACGGTGATTTGATTACATGTGAAGCTGGTCAACCAAATGCCAGTACCATTAGGACTCGGGGATCAGATGTGTGTGGTAGTGATTTCTTTGATGCTGTGACCCAAATTCGTTCGCCAACAAGTCGCTTCAATACCTATGCATCGACTAGGTATGACTTAACTGATGAAATTACGTTCAAGCAGGATTTTATCTATTCCAACACCAAAGGCTCTGAGCTCGTTAACCAAGGTGGCTTCCAAACAGGTTTCTTTCCAGGAACATCTGCTGCGATTACCATGAATATCAATAATCCATTGCTCTCAGAACAAGCCCGTAACGTTATCCAAAATTCGGGGCACACTTCAGAAACCTTTGGAGTACAACGTTTTAATAATGACTTACTGCGTAACGGAGGTAACTCAAACGAGACTCAGGTTTGGCGCGTTTCTAATATTCTAGAAGGTGCGTTCGAAGCATTTGATCGCGAATTTTATTGGGACGTAGCAGTGGTTCATGGTCGTTCAGATATTTTGATAGAATCCAGTGGTATTGTTGACGGACGTTTCCTCAATGCGGTAGATGCAAGAAGCATTGATGATGCCCTACTTGAACAAATTCGATTGCAAACCGATGATGACGGTTCTGATGATTTGGCGGACCTTAATGCTGCTCTTTTGGCGTTACAAGATTCTAACGGCGGTTTCACGGCTAATTTCAATCGTGGTGATACAATTTGTGGCGCTTATGCAGATCTTGCTGCTGGGACATTGACAGGATTTAATGACAGAGCGTCCGGCTCTGGCTTAGTGGATGAAGACTTACCCTTCCTCGACGGATGTGTACCGCTAAGCTTATTCGGCTCAACTGCGTCTGATGAAGCACTCGACTTTATTACCGGCGGTTCTCAGTTAGCTTCTGCTAGTAACTCGCAAGCTGTTTATACTGCGAATATTGGTGGTACGGTAATGGAGTTACCTGCAGGCTCCCTTGACTTTGTAGTGGGTACTGAGCGACGTCTAGAAAAAGGCGATTATCTCCCATCAGTTGGTCTGCGTGTGCCTATCACACGTTCAAGTATTTCACGCCCTGTTAATGGTGGGTTTGAAACAGAAGAATATTACGCAGAGATATCGGCACCCATCATTTCTGAAGATATGGATATTCCGTTTGTTCAATCATTTGAATTTAGTGGCGCTTACAGAATTCAAGATTTTACTACCAACGCCCCTGCCGGTTTCACAGACCGCACCACTGATGCTGATGTTTATCAGGCCAGCATAAAATGGGGTGTGAATGATGATTTAGCACTACGAGGCACATTTGCATCTGCCTTCCGTAATCCGTCGATTAATGAATTATTTCAACCTGAGCAACAAACATTTATCGCAGGTTCTGACCCTTGTGACAGTCGTACTGTTGGTTTGGGTCCAAATCCATCTGTGCGTAAAGCAAACTGCGAATCAATTGGTATCGATACAGCTACTTTCGTATCTAGTATTCAAGACGGTACTATTTCTGGTGGTTTAATATCTGGGAACCCAGACTTGGAGCCTGAAACCAACGATTCGTATTCTATCGGATTGATATATACACCTGACTACGTTGAAGGTTTACAGATTGCTGTAGATTATTACAACCTTGAAATTCAAGACTACATTGCGGATGTTGACTTTGAAACTCAAGCGGCGACTTGTTTTGACTCAAATAACTTTCCGAACGAGGCCGCTTGTACTTCGTTTGTTAGGGATGAGAATGACCAAGTTATTTCTGCACGTGAACAACCTGCAAACGTCGCGTCATCTACGTTTGAGTCTGTAACTGTCAGAGCTTTTTATACGTTTGATTTAGCTGATATGGGTAGCCTCACGGTTGATGCGTTTACTCAACATAACATCACTAACGAATTTCAAGCGACCGTAAATTCTGAAAATCAAGAAGATGTGGGTGACTTTGGTGACCCAGAATGGATTGGTACCTTAGATACATCTTGGACATACGAAGACTTTCTTGTGAGCCACAGAATGCGCTGGCAGAATGCTGTGAAAATTGATGCTCTAGACCAGACGTTATATTCTGCTAACTATACTGAAGATGCCGACGGTGTATATTCAGGCAGCTTTGGTAATAAAACTGACGCTCGCTTCCTTCATGACTTGAGTGTGAGTTACACAATGACTGAATCTGCTTCGGTTCAGGTGAATATTCAAAATCTACTTGATCGTAAACCAGACGGGGCGGGCACTATTGGTTTTGCAGCAGGTCACTTTGGTCTTGATGAGAGATTAGGCCGTAGATTTAGTGTTCGTTTTAACGCGAAGTTTTAAACATCAATAAACTTATTTGAAAATAATAAGCTAAAGCCACAGATTTCATATTTGTGGTTTTTTTTGCTTAGATTATGCATAGTTATTTTTATAGATAACAATATGCTAATTCGAACACTATTGTTAAGCCAATAACCAATACGTTATGACAACCACCGATTCAGAATCAAAACCACACGCAATGTAGCAGCCTGCTGGGTAACTGAAAATAATTCATGTAAGTCCCCTTATATAGTGTTTTTGACCACTTCACTCCCAGTCAATAGCACCATCCCCGACAAAGCGAATTCCTACCTATCCTAATAAATGTTAGCAAAGTTATATTGATTGATATGTACTTGATGATTGGCTTTTTCCAGAGCCATGTTTTTTAGATATTTATTGACCAACACAGTATTGATAACGTTCTTGACGATTAGCTTAAGATATATACTCTTGCTGCAGGTTACATTAAAACTCCTCAATAGTTGGGTAGGCGTTATACCATTCTAAGAGCAGCATTTTTAATGGTATGGTATTTACTTAGTTTTGACTGAACATCCCAATACTTAAATATCAGACTTTTTTATTTCAAATTCTACTTCTTATCCAACTTCACCCTACCACTCACTGTAGACACGTTCACCTTCGCGCTGCCACCATTTAAAGAGAACGTTAACCAGCGATTTGGACCGTACTTGGCTTTTTGCATTGTATCATCAGACAGATTGTTGGTGATATTGCCACCAGCATGACCTTCAATATTAAACCTTGCAGATACATCGCTTTGTAAATAAAGACGAATAGTGCCACCTACTGATGAAGCTTCAATCTCACCATTTTCATCAAGTTCCAACCTCGCATCTATCGAACCGTTGACGGTATCCAGATTTAACTGATTGACTTTGCCAAGCTTTAACTCAATATCACCATTGACGGTTTCTACATTAATATCACCATTCTCACTGAAGACTTCAATGCTGCCGTTCACCGACTCGTAGGAGTCTTCCTTGCCTTTTGAACTGCGGGAATCAATCATGCCGTTTACGGTGCTTATTTTTACGTCGCCCTCTAAACTATCTGCCGTTATTCGACCATTTACTGACTCTAGACGTATACGCCCTGCCAAGCCTTTTGCATCAATAGAGCCGTTCACTGTTTCAACTCTCGTGCCACCGCGCACTTGCACTAGTTCAACATCAGCATTGACTGCGCTGAAGTTCACGTTGCTTTGACGAGGAATAAATATTTCTAAATCGTCGCCATTATATGTCCCCAATTTGTTCCGAGCACGGTTATTCTCTAATTTGACTTTGACTTTGATAAGCACTTCGTTGTCGTCTTTTTCGAAGATAAATTTTTCTGTTCTGTCGCCTAACGTACCTGTTACTTTTATCTCATATTTATCCCAGGCAATCACCTTGACATCACCATTAACATGTTCAATTTGAACATAAGGGGTGTTTGATACCTCCAGTGAACGGTTGATTTTTTCATCAGCCAAAGCAGTCCAGCTCAGACATAAAAGCCCAGCAAAAATTATTAACTTTTTCATTCTTTATACTCCTAAAATTCAGCACTTTAAATTTGTGACAGTTGTTGCCACTTCGGTGAATGCACGCGCTCAATTAAATTAATTTGTTTTTGATGCACACTTTGTAGCATCTTTAATAACGCCATATTATTTGGCTCATTTTCTAACGCCGTTTTTATTGCATCAGCGGCGTCATCTAATTCGCTTAGTTGGTTTTGCCAATTTTGAGTTAACGCAGGTTGATCTTGAAATCTTACTAATAACGCATTTTTTTGCTTTAAATGTTGTTCACTTAATGACGCCACCAGATCATCACCTGTTAACGAAACCCCTTGCTGATTAACCGATAACCAGCCAATCAATCCGAACATGGCAACCGTAGCTGCCACTAAGTACCTCTTCTTCCCCAAGGCTATACCAGATGGTTCTGAAGCTTCACTCGATAACGCCAACTCGATACCCGGCCACAGATCTCTATGTGGGTGTTGCTCTTTATTTAAGTTGGCTAACTGGTCCGCTAAGGCCTGCTCAAAATTAGTTTTATTCATATCCCATCCACTGCTTCAATAACTGCTTGGCGCGGTGAAATTGCGCTTTACTCGAACCCACAGCCATATGGGTCATAGTGGCAATCTCTTCGTATCTGTAGCCTTCAATCGCATGCAGCACAAACACAATCCGTGCTCTGTCAGGCAGCCTTACAACATAACTTTCGATATCAACGCTGCTGCTCGACTCTTCTGCCAGTGCATTCATGGCAACAGAGTCCTCAATATTAAACATCTTTTGCAGCCAACCTTTTTGCTTACGTATATAAGAAATCGTGATGTTAGCAGTCACTGTGTGTAACCAAGTTGAAAACTTACTGTCACCTTTAAAATTGCCAATTTTTCTCCACAACTGAATAAACACTTCTTGTGTTGCATCCTCAGCTAACATCTTTTCACCTGTCAGTCGATAACACAGCCCATACACTTGCCCAATATATGCCTGATACAATCGGTTATAAGCTTGTTTATCTCCGTCTTGCACAGCTTTTATTAAGTCCCACTCACTTTTTATGGCAAACTTATGCTCAGCATCGACAACGTTTCCTTGGATAGTCAATCTAACGTCTTAATTTTGTTGTGTTAAAACATTAGTCGCAGAGTAGATGATTAAAGTTTAAAGCACCAAAAAAAAATAATTAAAATGAGTGAAGGTAATCTTGAAAATCATTGGTATATATTTAGGGAAGTTATCTAACATTGGTGAAAAGCGCAGTCCAACGGGTATCTACAAGCAATCGGTAGAACAAGTATCTGTAGATGAATTAGGCATCATAGGCGATATTCAGGCTGATAAACGTTTCCATGGCGGCCCAGAGAAAGCGTTACATCAGTATGCATTATGCAGCTATGAAAAAATCATCAAACGTCACCCACTTCTGCATAAACAAGCCAAGCCTGGCATGATAGGCGAAAATCTGTCTGCCACTGATATGAATGAGCACAATGTGTGTATTGGTGATATCTACAAAGTGGGCAGTTGCGTATTACAAGTTAGCTCGCCACGTATTCCCTGTTGGAAAATCGATGCAAAGTTCAAACAACCTGATTTAAACCAATTTATTAGCCAGCATAGACTTAACGGCTGGTATTACCGAGTATTACAGGCGGGAAACATGACGCTAAATGATGCATTCCTGTTACAACAAAGACCAAATACAAGTGTCACTGTAGATACTATGCTTAAGGTTATTTATGGTAAAGCTGAAGTTTTGGTAGTTGATGTAGCAACTAATGCAATTGGCCTTGATCCTGAATGGCAAAAACGGCTTCAAAAAAAGTACAGTCTAATTTAGAAAACGAGCAGGGTATTACTCACGGTTTTGCCAATTTTATTACCTTGAATTTTTGTGAAGCGGATGCAGCTTCATCTGATGCTGATGATTTAGTTGCTAACCAATATAAAGGTAAGGACAGCCTCACACCTATATTCGACAAATTACACACGGTAATCACAACCTTGGACCTGGTGTCGAAGTTGTCGTAAAAAACTGACAATGAGTTTGCGAGTAAAAAGACAACCTTTTCTCATTCACCCCTCGACTTAAAAGTGAATCGATTTAGGTCTTAAATTAATGACACACCTCACAGTGAAAGACTGGAGATATCGAGACATTTGGCACTGTGTCCGCGTAGTGTGCAGCTCACAGGATTAGAGCACGTTGCTAATGAACTAATAGAGTGGATTAAAGATGCCTATGATCAGGCGAAGTAACGGTTAAGAACACCAAACAATAGACATAAAAAAACACCGCTAAGTTAGCGGCGTTTTTAGATGCTCAAAAAAGTCGCTATTACGCTTCTTTAATTATAACCAACTTGATAGTGGCAGTAACGTCTGAATGAATTTGCAAATCGATTTCGAATTCGCCAGTTTCACGTAAAGTACCAACAGGCAATTTAACTTCAGATTTAGTCACTTCAACACCAGCAGCAGTAATTGCAGCAGCTATGTCGCGAGTACCGACTGAACCAAACAATTTACCTTCATCACCAGCAGGAGAAGCAATAGTCACTTCACCCAACGCAGCGATTTTATCTGCACGAGACTGCGCTGCAGCATGTTGTTCAGCAATTTTTGCTTCCAACTCAGCACGGCGAGCTTGAAATTTTTCAACATTAGCTTTAGTAGCCGGAACTGCTTTACCTTGCGGAAACAAGAAGTTACGCCCATAACCTGATTTTACAGTGACTTTGTCACCCAAGCCGCCTAGGTTAGCGATCTTGTCTAATAGTATAATATCCATCTTTGCTACCTATGATTACTTGTGAGAATCAGTATATGGAAGCAACGCCAAGAAGCGCGCACGCTTAATTGCAGTTGACAACTGACGCTGATATTTCGCGCTAGTTCCAGTGATACGGCTAGGTACAATCTTACCACTTTCAGTGATGTAGTTTTTCAACATAGCGATATCTTTAAAATCTATCGCTGGAGCATCAGCAGCAGAAAAACGACAGAACTTACGACGTCTAAAAAAACGAGCCATTATTTATCCCCTTCTTCTGCAGGAGCTGGAGCGGCTGTTTCTTCAACGGCAGCAGCCGGCTTTTCAGCAGACTTTTCATAAGGTTTTTCACGGCGTTCTTCTTTAGCCATAGGCGACTGTTCAGTTACAGCATCTTTGGTACGCATAACAAGGTTACGCAGAACAACATCATTAAAACGGAAAGCAGTTTCTAGCTCTTCAACAGCTTCAGCAGTAGCTTCAGCGTTTACTAAAACATAGTGTGCTTTATGAAGTTTATTGATTGGGTAAGCCAATTGACGACGGCCCCAATCTTCCAAGCGGTGGATTATGCCGCCTTCTTGGGTAAGAATTCCAGTATAACGCTCGATCATACCTGGAACTTGTTCACTCTGGTCAGGGTGAACCATAAATACGATTTCATAATGACGCATATATGTTGCTCCTCACGGTTGTAGCCTCGATAGCACAGTCAAGCTATATAGAGACAAGGAACTAAAAGTAGTGACTGTTTTAAGCGGCGCGAATTGTATATAAACTGGGCTTTTTGTTCAAGTTTTATTTGGCTTACAGACGGCTTTTCGGGAATTTAGGGGAATTAGGTAAATTGTTCGGCGGTTTAAGCCTTGATCGGGCTTTAAAAGCATGCGCTGCGCTTACTATCATCCCGCGGGGCGTCCCTATGGCTTTTTTCAAACAAAATCCCTTTCGTACGACTTACTTTTTGCCTACAGCAGCATAAAGTAAGCAAAAAGTACCGCTCGAGCTTTGTGTCGAGGGTAGGTCAAAAGCATCGGCTTTGCCTACAAGTGAAATCCACGGTTATGCCCCGCAGGCTCTTGACAGACTTATTACCTGTTTTAGTGCAGATCAACAAAAATTTCTGGATGCTGTTCTGCAATACGAAGCAGCGCTATTGCAGGACCTTGAGGGCTTCTACGTCCTTGCTCCCAGTCCTGTAATGTCCGCATGCTTACACCCAGCAAACCTGCAAATGCTGACTGTGATAATTTTAGTTTTGCTCTGATTATTTTAGGTTTAGATGGTTCAGACAATTCAGTTGTTTTTAGTTGGGCATTGCCACTTTTGAATTGTTTAATCTCATTTAATCCTTCAAGAATTTCTAATCCAATATCACGATTATTCATGATCGATTGCCTCCGCTATTTGTTTTAAGACATTACCAGAAATTGTCGCCCTTTCAGATTTGCTATATATCGTTAGCATCCAAATTTCATGTTCTGATTTTTTCCAATAATAGATTGCCCGTATTCCACCACTTTTTTTCTCTACCAGAAGGAGCCCAGAGAACGTTCCTTACTCCACCAGAGCCACAAACAATATCACTAGCATCAGGTTTTTGTAAAAGATACGATTGCAACCCACGGTAATCATCATCAAAAAGGTAACTGGGTAAGATTTTTGTGAATATACTAGTTTCAATAAAAATCATACAACAATTATACGGCAATGCCGGATTAATTCAAATATGTCGATTGACATGTGGCAGTTCAAATATGGTGAATGGTTTTTCCCGGATACCTGATACTTTAAAAAAACAGCTACCTTGATTTTCTGGGCTGTCTCCTCCCTTTACTAACATCTAAATGCGTGAACAGCAAATTAACCAAATTAACCAAATTAACAGGACACGCATGTTAATTACTAAACCACTTACTCCACATTTCCATCAACAACCGTTGGTACATTTTGTACATAATGGCTATTATGTACAAATTAGTCATATCAAACATAAAAGACCAATTTATGGATTCAATCAATTCCACCGATGCTAAAAAGTCATTCAGTGATGTGGTGTTAAAAGTGCAACAGGAGCCTGTGTGGATCACCAGACACGACAAACCTGTAGCTGTGGTTATGTCGGCTAAAGAATTTCAAGAACTCCAAGCACTGAAAGAAAAAGTGTTAAAGATGGAGCTAGAAAAAGGCTTTGATAGCCTAAAGGCAGGTAAAGTAATTGACGGGCAAGATGCGATTAATAAGCTGATGCAAACGATAGATAATGTCTAACTACGCCTTTACACCTGAAGCATTAGAAGACCTTGATAATATAGTGTTATACACCCTAACAAAGTGGGGTAAATCACAAGCTAAAAATTATGTTGATAATCTTAATTTATTAGCTAGTCGTTTAGCTGAAACACCGCAACTTGGCAGACCCAGAAATGAGCTGTACGATGTGTTGTATAGCTTTCCTTATGCAAGTCATATTATATATTACATCTTAAGTATAAAAGGCATAACAATCGTTAGAGTCCTACATAAAAACATGGATAAGACAAAACACTTTTAAACATTAAAAGGACACACTTCTTAACTTAAGGCTAAAAACCCTCACACTAGCCAAACTTATTTTGTACAGTGGCGAAAAAATGGGCTTCAAATTTTGGAAAGCCATTGTCTGGGATAAAGTCAGTATAGGAATGGGCTATCACTATCGTTCAAGACGCGAATTCATACTCTTTTTTGAAAAAATAAAAAGAAAATTGAATAATTTAGGTGTTCCCGATGTCCTTGAGTATAAAAGAGTATAAAGAGGCTACCCAACTGAGAAACCAGTTCCACTTATCGAAATACTTATTGAACAGAGTTCGTCTAAAGGGGAACTGATAGTGGATCCCTTTTTTGGCTCTAGAGCGACTTTCCTAGCAGCTAATAAATGCGGCAGAGAATATCTTGGCAGTGATATATCTGATGACGCACATGATTATTTTAAGAAGCGAGAACAGGATTAACTAATAGCTACGTCTTGTTATTTAAAAATGTAGTCACCTACCCCCTTAGTCAGCTACACGCAAGCCACGTGGTCGATGAGATTGACTTACTGAGGATGTAAATTCATCAATTATTGAGTGAATTAGGTGGAGAATGATAACGTTACATTCAAACATAGCTCACTTGATGCGGCGCATCCGATTAAAAAAAACCTATCTGCCTGAAACCTTTTCTTCACTTTTCCATAATCGCCACACTATACCTACGCCATAGGCGTATGTGCTTTTGTCTTTAAAAAGTGGACTATCTTCATTCGCTGAACCCGAATGCACAGAAACACTGGCAAAGGTAAAAATTCGAATATCTTTCGTGGCATTAAATGACAGACCAACTGATAAATCTATGCCTAAATAACCACTTTTAGCATCGTAGGCTGAACGCTGTTCAGTGACAAAATCGTTATCCACTTGATAGAAATAATCGTGCAACTTTTTGGTTGCCCAGGTGGGTGACACGCTAACAGACAAAGCAGTTTTCTCGCTAAGCCATCCTCGTTGCCGATAACTCAATACCGGTTGGAACACATATCCTCGTTTATTGAAGCCCGAAAAATCAGTTGAAAAGGCGGCGCGAGCTTGTAAATTTAAAAACAACTCTGCTTTACCATGCTGTTCAAATTCAAATTTTGATAGCCGTAAACTAAGCTGCGGGCCCAGCTCAAAAATAAAATCTAGATCAGGCATGCCTGCCCTTGCCTCGTTATCCTCTGAATTAGCGTTAAAAGAACCTGCCAACGATAAGTCGAGTTCATACCAACTTTTATCTATTGCTACTGCTCTGGCAATTGAGCCTTCACCAATACGTAAGGTCTCACCGCGGTAAATAAAGTATGGGGCTGGAATAACATTAGTCTGACTTTGGCCCGCAGCGGGGTATTCAGGGGAACTAAAAGCAGCAGCAAATACACCCACTTCCCACACAGGTCGCATTTCATCTTCTAGGACAATCTCCTCCTGAGATCGGATGTGGGTACTTGCCACTGTAAACAATAATAATGCCAAATATTTTATACAGTAGAGTCTATTAATTTTTACAACCAAGATGGATCCTCTCGTAAGCAACAATGATATAAATACGATTGTTTACTCTGTGTCATCAGCAAAAGATCCCGCCCAAAAAGTATTGTAATAAGTGATTCGCTTGTCCTATGTCAAATGTATCCAGTGAAACATCATATTAATTTTACTTTTTTAATAAACAAGCCTTGAGATAACTCCTGCTAGCCCCATCTCTGGACGCAGAACTAAGTTCTATTAGAGAAGAATTCTAAGCAGAATATGCGTCTTCTGCTTAATCACCGCCTTTATGTAAAAGGTACATAGTATTATTAACAATGGAATTTTCAGGAGATTTGAAAATGGCAATTCGTCCTTTAAACGATCGCGTTATCGTTAAGCGTCACGAACAAGAAAGCAAATCTGCAGGTGGCATTGTATTAACAGGCTCTGCAGCAGAAAAATCGACTCGCGGCGAAGTTATCGCTGTAGGAAATGGTCGTGTACTAGACAATGGCGATGTTAAAGCAGTCGACGTTAAAGTCGGTGACATCGTGATTTTCAACGATGGTTATGGGGTTAAAACTGAAAAGCTAGATGGCGAAGAAGTGCTTATCCTTAGCGAAAGCGACATCTTAGCAGTAGTCGAATAAACCCAATCCATTAACAGAATTTTTGAGGAATTATTATCATGGCAGCTAAAGAAGTTCGTTTTTCTAATGACGCTCGCGCAAAAATGCTTGCTGGCGTAAACATTCTAGCTAACGCAGTAAAAGTTACCCTTGGTCCTAAAGGTCGTCACGTAGTATTAGACAAGTCTTTCGGCGCACCTACTATCACTAAAGACGGTGTATCAGTAGCCAAAGAAATCGAATTGGAAGATAAATTCGAAAATATGGGCGCGCAAATGGTTAAGGAAGTAGCGTCTAAAGCCAATGACGAAGCCGGTGACGGCACCACTACTGCAACGGTATTGGCTCAAGCTATCGTAACAGAAGGTTTGAAGTCTGTTGCAGCAGGCATGAACCCAATGGATCTTAAGCGCGGTATCGACAAGGCGGTTATTGCCGCAGTTGAAGCCTTAAAAAATCTTTCTGTTCCTTGTGCTGACAACAAAGCTATCGCTCAGGTAGGTACTATTTCTGCCAACTCTGATATTGAAGTCGGTGACTTGATTGCTGAAGCAATGGAAAAAGTCGGTAAAGAAGGCGTGATCACGGTTGAAGAAGGCCAGGCGCTGCAAAATGAGCTTGAAGTCGTTGAAGGCATGCAGTTTGACCGAGGTTATTTGTCTCCTTATTTCATTAATAACCAGGAAAATGGCACCGTTGAATTAGATAGCCCGTTTATACTGCTAGTCGATAAAAAGGTTACTAATATTCGAGAAATGCTACCAACTCTTGAAGCCGTAGCAAAAGCCTCTAAGCCTTTATTAATTATTGCAGAAGATGTTGAAGGCGAAGCCCTAGCTACATTGGTAGTTAACAACATGCGCGGGATTGTTAAAGTTGCAGCGGTTAAAGCACCTGGTTTTGGTGACCGTCGTAAAGCTATGTTGCAAGACATCGCGGCTTTAACTGGCGGCACGGTCATCTCTGAAGAGATTGGCCTTGAGCTTGAAAAAGTGACTCTTGAAGACTTAGGGACTGCCAAGCGTGTTGTCATCAACAAAGACAACACCATAATCGTTGATGGCGCTGGCGAAGATGATTTGATCAAAGGACGTATTTCACAAATCCGTGGTCAAATCGAAGATTCTACTTCTGACTATGACAAAGAGAAGCTTCAAGAGCGTCTGGCTAAATTAGCTGGCGGTGTTGCTGTTATTAAAGTTGGCGCAGCCACTGAAGTCGAAATGAAAGAGAAAAAAGCCCGTGTTGAAGATGCACTTCATGCTACACGTGCTGCCGTTGAAGAAGGTGTAGTACCTGGTGGTGGTGTTGCTTTAGTTCGCGCTGCTTCTATAGTTGGCACGCTTAAAGGCGACAATGAAGACCAAACACACGGTATTAAATTATTGTTACGTGCAATGGAAGCGCCTATGCGTCAAATAGCGGCTAACGCCGGTGCAGAAGCCTCTGTTGTAACCAACGCAGTGAAACATGGCGAAGGTAACTTTGGCTTTAATGCGGCTAATGATACCTACGGTGACATGATCGAAATGGGTATTCTGGATCCAACTAAAGTGGTTCGTTCAGCGCTGCAGTTTGCTGCATCAATCGCAAGTTTGATGATCACCACCGAATGCATGATCACTGATGCGCCACAAGATAACGCACCGGGCATGCCTGATATGGGCGGCATGGGCGGCGGTATGGGCGGCATGGGCGGCATGATGTAATTGCTTTAGATTGCATAGCCTTTTATAATATTGCATGAAAGCCCACAAACCTTGCGGTTCGTGGGCTTTTTGGTTTATGACATTGGCAGAGAGTGCATCCAAGTAACTTAAACTGCTGTATTTTTGGGGTATATACCCCTGCATCTAAGCTGCCCCTAAAATAAAGCTCAGATTCAAAAACCGATGGATACTGGTTATTAATGTTGATTTCATGATCCATGATCTTATCCTTTTAAGTTGCTCTACCCACATGCGATGCCAGGATATGAATTGATAGCTTGAGGATTGACACAATCCACAGTTAGCACTTTGCTTTTTTGTAGTAACTTGCTACTATTTAGCAATTATTGCAACATTTGTAGCAAGGAGGATGATATGGCAACTGCCAGCATTAGATTAGATGAAAGCTTGGTTTCCCAAGCAAAAGCAGTGGGTTCAGTTGAGTCACGAAGTGCTGCCAAACAAATTGAATATTGGGCTAAAATTGGTAAGGCGATGGCTGAGAACCCAGATCTCCCTTATGAATTCGTCCGAGATGCATTAGTTGCAAAAGCTGAAGAGGCATTGGGCCAAACAGAGGAATATAAGTTTGGCTGAAAAACGCAGTGTTACTCAAACATTAACCTTCAAGAAAACACTTAAAAAACTTAAATCTAACCAAAAGAGAGATTTAGACAAAGCGGTGAATACGCTGCTTGAAAATCCATTAATGGGGGAGCAGAAAAAAGGCGATTTAAGTGACTTAAGAGTGCATAAGTTTACAATGGCAAAGCAACTAACACTGCTTGGTTATAAGTATGAAGATGGAGAGCTTGTGTTGCGATTAATCACTTTTGGAAGTCACGAGAACTTTTACAGAGATGTTAACAAATTACGCTAACTTCGAAAAAAACTGTATGCTCGTGCAATGTAAAATCCAGTAGGGCTATATTGCAGGGTGTCGTTTTAGATCCCATATCAATAAGCGATTAAAAACAATAATATAGCTATGAAATGGTCGGCATGATGTAGTTGCATAGCATTGCTCGCCTATAACTAGTGTTGCAATGTGAAGGTTTTAAAGCCAGCAAATTTTATAGTCTGTGGGCTTTTTTAATGGCAGTTGTTGTGATGACTACTGTAATCGTTGCTGATATCTCAACGTAGCCAACGGATCTTATTTTTACTAATAATGTGTGACACAAAAACTAGCTGCAAAAAATATAATGGGAGTTTGTTAACCATACTTAAAATGTCTCTTTCAGTAGACTCAGCATGTCATCTACCGATAGTTTAGTCACGGCTTCGTTACCCGATAGAAGTGTGTCTGCTAAGTTTCGTTTGTGTTGGTGAAGGGCAACAATTTTTTGTTCTATGGTGTTTTGCGTAATTAACCTATAAATGGTCACTGGGCGTGTTTGACCTATGCGGTGGGCTCTGTCAGAAGCTTGCTCTTCTACGGCCGGATTCCACCAAGGATCCATGTGTATGACATAGTCTGCTGCGGTTAAGTTTAAGCCTGAACCGCCGGCTTTAAGGCTGATTAAAAATATATCGCCTTCTCCACCTTGAAACGCATTAACGCGTTTTTGTCGCTGTTTTTGTGGCGTGGAGCCATCTAAATATTGATAACTTAATCCTTTGGCTTCGATGTGTTGTTTTATCAATTGTAAGTGCCCAACAAACTGACTAAAAATGAGCGCTTTATGATTATTGAGTTTCAGCTCTTCCAGTAATTCGTCGAGGGCGGCTAGTTTGGCACTGGGTATGTCGGTCTCTGCCATGACTAATTTAGGGTGGCAACAGGCTTGGCGCAGTTTCACTAGTTCGGCAAGCATTTTAATTCGCTGCTCGCCTGCATTCGCTTGCTGGTCGTTTTGGCTAATATTGTCTATTGCATTGAGTCTCAGTGCTTCGTAAAAGTCACGCTCTTTAGGACTCATTTCTACTCGAATATTAATCTCAGTACGGGATGGTAATTCAGTTAATACTTGGTTTTTCATACGCCTTAAAATAAAGGGTTGGATCAAGGTTTTAAGTGCTTGTCTGGCTTTATGGGCGGCGAGTGGGTCTTCGTTTGCGTTTTCGATTGGCACTGAAAAACGCTCGCCAAAGCGTTTTATGTTGCCCAGCAAACCAGGGTTAATAAAACGGAATAAACTCCACAGTTCGGTTAAATTATTTTCAATGGGGGTGCCAGTAGTGATCATTTTAAAGTCACTTTTTAATGCACAGGCGGCTTTAGTGCGTTTGGCTAAGGGGTTTTTCAGGGCTTGAGCTTCGTCGGCTACTATGCTGTGCCAGTGAACGTCTTTGAGTATTTCACTTTCTCTTTGTAACAGTCCATAGCTTATGATCACACAATCAAACGGGCCTAATTCGTTTAACAAAATTTCACGATTTTTGGTGTTAGTTGAGTCGGAAAATATTTTGATATTCAGGGTGGGCGCAAATTTTAGGGCTTCTTGTTGCCAGTTAAAACAAACCGATGTGGGAGCTATGACTAAACTGGGCCCATGGCTTGCGCGCGAAAGTAAAATGGCAAGGGCTTGTAAGGTTTTACCCAAGCCCATATCATCGGCTAAACACGCCCCTGCGCCCCAATGTGCAAGACGCGAGGCCCAATCAAACCCCACTAGCTGGTAGTCACGTAATTGCGCTTGAAAGGTCGAGGGTATTTGCGGTTCAAGGGTATTCGCTTGATGCATTTTTTGGGTTTGTTGATCCCACGCATGGATCGTTTTCATGCGCATACCCGTTGTGGCTTCTTCCATTTTCACACTGGCTAAGGGATGAAATTTGCCGTCGTCGGTGACCTGATTGATTAATTCGAGTTTGTGGCGTAAATCGTCAGACAAGGCGAGTATTTGATCTTGGTCAAGCTCTATAAAGCGACCATGGCTAGTTTTAACCAATTCGAGCAATTTTCGTAGGTCAATCACTTGCTCATTATCTACTTGCAGGTCGCCGGTAATATCAAACCACGCATTTTTTTGACTAAAAGCGAGTTGCAGATGCTCGGAGTCTAGCTTTTTAGATAACGTGATTTTTTTGCCTTTCGGCCAGCGCAGCACTAAATCAAATGTTGCTTGGCTAATAGCTATTTCTAACTGTTCTAAGGCTGCGAGTGCGGTTTGTAAATCATCTAGTAATAAAACGTTATCTGGCATATTTAAAAAGGCTGGGCACGCTTGGTCAAGTTGATCCAATAATGTTTCTTCCCGCATCAAGTCCCGTTGGGTTGCCATACGTTTGCCGTTTAACTCGGTGGTTAAACTGGCATTACCCACTGCAGGTTTAAATGCGGGTCCTTTTTCACCAAATGGCATCACCACGCAACTAAATGTTAACCCGGATTGAGTCGGCTGAATATTCACTACTAAATTGGGGTCGCATTCATGGATTGCTAAACCAGTATCAAGCTCTGTGATATCAGATTGAATATTTAAAAACGGCGCAATGGCCGCTATGCCTGCTAGTGCTTTTTGCTTGGCACTGATGGGAATTAACAAACCTGCCTCGCCAATGATCTCGGCCACTTTGATATGATCAATCGAAAACACCGTGAGTTGATATTGTGTATCGGTAATAGACTTTAAATCGTAAGCGGATTGCCCTTCGTAACTACCAATATCATCGGGTAAGTCGGCAATACTTAAACAAAGTTGTTCGCCGTGATGGCTAACCAATAATTCAGGCTCGCGCTTGATGATCTCAATGGCTTGGCTTAGGTCGTTTGAATGGTATAAGTTGTCGATACCCACTGCCGCTTCCAGTGCAGGTAATCCCTGCAGTGTATATTCAAGTTTTGAGTAATACCCCCAAGTTTGATAAGCATCTATTACACGGCAAATTCTTTTATCGCTTTCACTTAAGTAGTCAAACAGAGACGTTTCTTGTTTCAGCCGTTTTAGCGAAACGACACGCCCTTTACTCCAACCTGATTGATTAAATTTTTGCTCCCGCGCCGTTAGGGTGTGGCCGTAACTCTGCTCAAATTCCCAAATTAAACGTACAGGCTTGGCAACCACTTCTTTTGTCGGAGACGATATTTTTTCAGCATTTGGATTAAGTGCAATTAATTTATCAAGTGCTAAGTCCCACTCTGATTTAATTTCTATCAGGTTGGTCACATCCATCAATTTCGACTCGTTTCCTGATTTTGGTTCGGACTTTAATTCGGGTTTTTTATCCATAAAACTCGCCGTCATTTGCCGACATATTTGTGCAAATAAGGGGTAAGAAAGTTGTTTGAAATTGGCCTGACATTTTGTTGCTAATGTGGCAAGTATTGGGCCTTTGCTTTGGTTACACCAAACCTGTGCTAATAAATAATTAAAATAACTAAGCTGATGAGCGAAAAAGTCAGCTCTGTCATCAATACTATTGTATTCGATATTGATATTATATTTTTCGCCCATCGATAAACACATGATCGGTTTAACAACGCCTTGCCCTATATAGTAAAAATCACTGTTGACCTTACGATCACTTTCTTCAAATTCGACTTGTTGCAGAGCCGTTGTAAAATAACTCAGATGATTTTGATTGGCGTGAACCATTAATGCCAGTTTATAAAAATACCCCAACAGCTCATTTAAATATTGTTTTTTGCGTTTTGTCAGTTTATTTTTTGCGAGCATGGCTTGCTCAAAATAGTCGATAGCTTGTTGGTTTTCGCCCGTTAAAAAACAATATGCACCTTGTAACTGCAATCCATAACTGCTGATGTCTTGAGTATCTTGTATGCGCTCAAAATCGCCAAATCGCATTTGATACAAATACTGTTCAGCCAGTAAATGATGACAGTCGATATTGTATAAGGGGCTTATTCTGTCTGAATTTGCAGCGCAAACTTGCTCTAATAATTGTACCGGGTAGTCACAACTTTGCCCTTGTATTTGAAACGTTCTAATCAGGGTTGCAAATGCTTGGTATTGCAGCACCTTGGATAATTGTAAAAACGAGGCTAAATCAAAAGGAATGAAAAACATTTCAACTAAAATTTGATTTTGTTTATGGTTGATAATTTGTGGGTTTTTATGGATTTCTAAGGCCGCTTCAAGCTGTTGTATTTGGTTCAAATAGTAGACGTCACGAATTATTCTTTGCTCATCGGCATGTTTGTTTTGCCAATTGTTCATCACCGGAACAACCTGCTCGGCAGCCATAATTATCTCAAGTAATTTTTGCTTTGCAGTCAATTCACATGATGTGTGACATTGGTCAATTTGTGTTGTTAAACGATTAACAAGTAGTTTATTGAGTTGCACCCCCTCTCTGTCAGACGTTAATAATGACAGTCGAGTCAATTGCTCTTTTTGTTGCGTACTTAAGCGGTATTCTTTTTTTGCTTGGAATAAAAAACCTCTACTGTCTAATATATCAATTATTTGCGCTAATTTTGTCATACCAACAGGTTTGTACACCACAGCTAAAATCATTAACGTAGTTTGTTCGGCATCATTAAGCCTTAAGAAAATTTGATATAAAGATTCTATTTGTTGATTGATTTGTGGCTGAATTAAAGCAGCAAGCTTCATAGTAATGTGATTCTTAAAGGATATTCATTTTTCAATGATGTGAAATTAACAAAAATAGTATGTGTAAACAATGGATCTCACAGATACAGAATTAAATCTAAAGAAACGTATCGACTACTAACAGTAGGTCCCAAGCTTAATGATTAAACCTGTTTAAAGCCATGGCCACGTTAAGTGTCGCTTGTTGGGCTCGAGCACTTAAGGATGTGACTGATATAAAACCATGCATACAATCGGCATAATGTTCATGATGTGTTGCTATACCTGCGGCTTTTAGCCGTTCAGCATACGCCATCCCATCATCTCTTAATGGATCGAATCCTAGGGTTAAGATATAGCTGTCTGGAGACTCGCTAATGTCGTTCGTTAAAAGCGGACTGACTAATGGAAGCGCGGCTTCGTCTAAAGAATTTAAATAATGTTGTCTAAAATAATCCATCAGATCCCGGGTGAGGAGTAAGTGTTTATTGAAACATGCATAAGACTCCGTTATGCCTTGTAAATCCAACATGGGATATAATAAAAATTGAAATATAGGTTTTACTTTGGACTGCACCGGAAGTTCGGTTTGTAATGTATTGAGTCCAATGACACAAGCGAGATACGCACCGGCACTGTCGCCACCCACACCGATAAATGTAGGATTGATATTCAGTTTTTTATGATTGTCATGGATATAGTTCCAAGCATCAATCGCATCGTAAATTGGCGTTGGAAATTTATATTCAGGGGACAGTCGATAACCTACAGAAATAATATTCATGTTGCCGTGTTTGGCCAAATATCGGCAAAATCGATCATGCGTATGAATACTGCCAATGACGCAGCCGCCACCATGAAAATATACTAAGGTTTTAAGAGGCGTTTTTTCTATTGGATTTGTTGGATAGTACGTACGAATTTTTATGGTTGTAGCGTCACTGTCATGAATACTAACAGGGATATTCACATCGACAACCTGATGCATCTCAATTTTCTTAAGTCCTAAGACTCTATCCATCATCGAAAATATAGGTCTGAATAATTTGGGTGGCAGCTTGTGAAGTGGCGGCATGAATGACAATAGCTTCGCAATCATTAATTGTTTGGCTTCTAACTGCTCACTCTGCAATTTTTTACTTTCTTGGTATTTTTTGTTTTCTTCGTTTTTTTCATTTTCTTTGTAGAAATCATTCATTCAGCATGACCCTTTTTTACGATTCTTTCAGTGAGAAAAAAATTTTTTCGACTCAAAAATTTCATAACTAAGCGATTGATATACGCGGGAGAAACAGTACTCAGGAAATGCAGTAAACCATAAGATACGCTGACTGTTCTATGAGTATTAGGCTGCCTTACTTGTTTATCAATCACAGCCACTACGTCTTCAGCCGTTAGATGAGTGCCTAATCGTTGCATTACTTTTACAGTCTTTTTCTGTGAATTGAGCATATTAGTAGCAACAAATGGCGGCATGACATCACATACTCGAATACCATATTTTTGCCATTCTAGTTCCAGCGCCTCCGTTAGCGCTTTGACTGCGAATTTACT
>Ga0307488_10000868_pt1 | contig 25130 bp, 19 predicted proteins | sample SB02metaG_FD_202248 | JGI IMG/M metagenome (GOLD analysis project Ga0307488, IMG submission 202248) | Sea-ice brine microbial communities from Beaufort Sea near Barrow, Alaska, United States - SB 0.2 | ecosystem: Environmental > Aquatic > Marine > Coastal | place: USA: Alaska | collected... | reverse complement strand
TTCACGTCCCGCAGGGCCTGATAGCCATTGTCATAGAGTTTATTCAGCTGACTAATTTCAACAATATTGCTCATGTTACACTCGCTAATAGATGGAGTTGTGATGGCCGGCCCCCAGCAGGCTTGCGCTTAGGCCGTTGCACAACTTAGGAATTGATGGCAGCAACCCTTGGCACCGCAACGACACGGATCTGCGCACAGATAACGTGCTGGGCCGACTATCGGTCGGCGATTTGCTGCAATGCACAGTTGGTTGCCAGTCTATAGACTATAGGCGTCGATGCCAGTCCCATTCCAGACCATCTGAGGCGGATCGATCTATCTGGCCAATGCATCGGGCCGGTTGTTACAAATCATTACTGTTCACTGCCCTGGCAGCGCCAAGAACTGCTGATACGTAGGATGGCGAGAAGTGGGTTCATTTCGGCGGTCAGAATCCTGTAACGCAAGCCTCATGCTGATTGCCTACCGCTAGGGCCTTCTTAGCCCAAACGGAGCAATCTGCTGTGTATTTTTCTTGTTGGAAACACCTTCAGGCCCGCTACGGGGGCTATTTGGACAGTGCTAATTGGATCGGGACGCTTAGATCACTATTGGTCCTTGTCTGGCTTATCGTGGCATTTGTGGGGCCACGCTGGGGCTTGGCGAAACCTGCGGGGACGTTGTAGATTGGATCGCTATTGGGAAATGCACTTTTGGCGAGCTATGCTGGGTGTGCCCCTTTGGTAGCACTGTGCTGATCGGTAACGAAGTGAGTGGCATCATGAGCATCTATGAAGTGCGCTAGGAATCTAACCTGGTGATGCAAAAGGGCGCCGTTGGGCGTCTTTCCCGCTTGGTGGCAGCAGGTATTGTAACTTTCACAACAGAGCGTCCTGGCCGCTTCAATCACATTATGACAACCGGCCTCGGCCGCATCATTAGCAAAGGTATTCGCCAGCCATACCAAATACACACTCAAACAAGCAATAGGGATGCGCGTCAATACGTCACACGGAGCCCGCCCAATTATTCTTTCACGCCCGATAGAAAAAACATTTAATATTTTTAAATATAATAAATGTGAAAAAAATATATATTTTTTATTGTATTTTATTTAATATTTTTACTTTATTTAATTATTTAAGATATACATGAACATGCCCGCCGCTCAAGACTCCCTACATAAGGCTATCCGAAATCATCATCCCGTTTGCATTACCTGCATTGATCACTATACACTCAACCTTTTGCTTTGGATGTTAATATGGGTAAGTGTCGTAATATCAACAGGATAGTAATAATCGGCGTATTTTTAGGCGCATTATCTGCGTGTCAAGTGACCGACACACCCCTAGATTCCGGTGCTGCTGTTGACGCGGGTGTGGATCAAACTGTTAACGAAGGCACCCTTGTGAGTTTATCGGCGACGGCTACCAATATTGATATGGACAGCATCGTATGGGTCCAGGTATCCGGTAGCAAGGTAGTCCTGGCAAACAGCTCCAGTGCAGCAACAAAATTCACAGCGCCTAATATCTTGGCCGATGAAACGTTGGTTTTTGAAGTGACAGTGACCGATACACAGTCCGACTCGGCAAGCGACATGGTAAGTATCTTTATCGTTGCCTATGTCGACCAGCAGCCCAACCTATCCTCGGCCTGGTTGATTAATAACAGCACTAACTCGACCCATATTAGCGGCGACGAGGGTGATATTTTAGAAAACATTCAAAGCGTCGAAACTGTAACCATTACTGATGATGAGACCAATACAGATGTCGAGTATACGCACGTAAAAGCCTCAGGGATTCCGAACTACGACATTACCATGACTCAAGATATTATTGATCAACTAAACGGCAGACCTAAGGCCGCAACCGACTTTGCTAATGGGCAAACCACTGCGCAAGCGGGAGAGGTGATCTCGTTCGGTGCGAATATTGGATATAACAGTAGCACAGAAAATTGTAACGCTAGCGGCGGCGCTGGCTATTGGCCACCAGGGCCGGGTTGCCCGACCGAGCAAAGCCTGGATGCTTACTTTGCGGTCTATCCTGAGGCACTGGCGACAAATGCGGAACCCTGTGAAACAGGCCTGGGTACTGTTGGTGTCATGGTAAATGGCACAACCCTATTTAACTGGGGCGATGGCCAATCTTACGGTGACAAGCTATGGTATAACCTGGCTCCTATCGCGGAGCAATTCGATGTCGATATTTGTGGTGGACATGCCGCAAATGGCAACTATCATCACCATTTCTACACCAGTTGTTTAGCCGACATACTGGACGATGATGGCAGTGAACATTCGCCTATTTATGGCTATGCTGCGGATGGTTATCCCCTTTATGGACCCTATGAATACGCGAATGAATTGGCGGTGTCCGGTTGGAAAACTCGAGACTACGGCGCGTCAAATAGCGCTGGTGGCTGCGCTACGCCAGGAGAAAGAAGTTGTGTTTTAGTTGATCAATATGATGTTGCACAGGGTGTTAAAGACGTCGTCAATGGTCCAGACGTTGGGCAGACGATAACAACTCAATCGAACAATACCCTAGTGGCGACCGATGGATTCTATTTTGAAGACTATTATTATGCGCAAGAAAGTGTCGGCGGGACTCAACTCGACGAACACAACGGTCACGACACCAACGATGGTAAGGGCTACCACTATCATATTACCTTAACGAAAGGTGAGAACGGGGGCCTGTCGCCTGCTTTTCCGTATCAGATCGGACCACGTTTTAAAGGTATCTTGCCCAGTAATTCAGTTGGGCGTTGCAGTGCAGGCGGTGGCAAGTTACCACCTAAAAAGGGTTAAGCATAACTGACTGGTGGCTGCGCCCTGCTGTTCTCAGCAGGCACTTTGAAAATGAGTGCCATTAACCAGCTCATAAAAACCTAAATCAGTGCTTCAGCCTGGGCCAATGCCTTCAGGGCCAGGGCGGCGGCACTGGTGCGATTGTCGACCTGAAGCTTGCTGAAAATCTGCTCCAGATGCTTGTTTACCGTGCGCGGGCTCATACTCAAAATCTCGGCCACCTCACGATTGGTTTTGCCCTGGGCAATCCAGAAAATCACTTCCGACTCGCGCTCGGTCAGCTCTAACTGTTGTTTTAATAGGGCCGGACCGGTGGCGCGTTGACCGTCGATGAGCCGCACAATGCATTCACCATCTTGGGTCGAAATCATCCGTATGGTGAGCGGATAATCCAGTTCGGCCAGGACCAATGTCTGGCCCATGGCCGGTTGGTGACGCAACCAGATGCGAATCTGGTCGGCAACCAGGGCATAGTGCTCCGGAGCGGCCAGATGGGCCTTCGCCAACAGGGTGTAAGCTTGCGGCGTGGCCCAATTCTGTTCACCGCGGTCGTTGACCGAGAGCAGATTTTGTCCGGCTGTGTCCAGCGCACCATAGGCACTGCGGGTCAGTCGGGCATTGGTCAGATGCACCCGGATCCGCGCCACCAGCACCGCCGGGTTAATGGGTTTGGTCAGGTAATCCACACCGCCGGCTTCCAAACCACGCACCACATCCTCACTGTCGCCTAGGCCGGTCATGAAGATCACCGGTATGTCGGCGAGCAAGGCATTGCTCTTCAATTGCCGGCAGGTTTCAAAACCGTCCATTACCGGCATCAGGGCGTCGAGCAAGATAATATCCGGTTTCATCCGTTCGGCGATCGCCAGCGCTTGCTTGCCTTCCAGGGCCACCAATACATCCATACCGCTGGATTCTAGGGCATCGTGCACCATGGCCAGGGCGTCGGGGGAGTCGTCCACAGCCAGTACCAGTGTGCCTTTTAGATTGCCATTCATCGATCAAACTACCTCTATCATCTTGCTGAGTTGGGAAAACTGTAACCGCTCGACTCGCTCCACCAAGCGGTCATAGGCTGCCTGGTCGAGCGCGTCCTGGTCGCGCAGGTCCGTTAGAGCAGTGAGCATGCCACGCTTATAGCCAATATCGGCGGCGCTGAACAGAGCCTCCAGTAGCGGGCCCTGGGCAATACGAATCGGCGCTTGCGCCACGTCAGCCTGATAGACATTAGCCGCAGGCTCGCCCAGCGGCGCCGTTCCGTCGGCATAAAGCCAGTGCACGTCGAGTAGCGTTGCCAGGCTGCTGAGCAGTCGGTAGTTGTCGAGCGGCTTAACCAGGTATTGATCGAAACCCAGCTGCTGTTGCCGTTCGGCGTCGGGTATTTGGGCGTTGGCCGAGAGCATCACGATGGGCGCTTTGACACCGGCAGCGCGTAACAGGGCGGTCAGTTCAAAACCACTTTTGCCGGGCATATTGACATCGAGTATGTAGAGGTCGGCACCGGACCCGGCAAAGTCCGCCAGACACTGCTCGGCGCTGACCGCTTCGAGCACGTTAAATCCTATCGGTTGCAGCAGTTCGTTGATCAGGCCGCGCACGGTGGCATCGTCATCGACCACCAGAATGGTGCGCCGGGCCCCTTGGTAGCCTTCAATACGGCGCTGCGGCGCGACCTCGGCCGGGTCATGCTCGGCCCAAGGCAGCATCAGGGCGACCTTAAATTGGCTGCCGGTGCCTAGGGCCGAGGTCAATTGAATATCGCCGCCCATAATCTCCACCAGCAGTTTGACGATGGTCAGGCCCAAACCGGTGCCCGGCACATGCGCCGTAGCACTATTTTGGACTCGCTCGAAGGGCGAGAAAATGCGCTCCTGTTCCGACTCGGCGATGCCGACGCCAGTATCGATCACCGTGAACTGCGCGACTTGGTTACGATAGCGGACATGAAACTCAACCGACCCCTGCTCAGTATATTTAATGGCATTACTGAGCAGATTAATCAACACCTGGCGCAGGCGTTTTTCATCGGCTCGAACCCAGTCGGGCAGAGGGTCGTGCAGCACCAGTTTGAGTTCAATGCCCTTGCTCTGCGCTTGCATCTGAAACATATAGGCAAGCTGATGAATCAGACCCGGAAAGGCAAATTGGCTGATATGCAGGTTAAGCCGCCCGGCTTCAATCTTGGAGACGTCGAGCAGGCCCTCAATCAGGTCGGCGAGGTATTGACCGCTGCGATGGATGGTATTGAGACCGGGCCGATGCGTTTTAGGGGTGTCCGTGCGGTCACTGAGCAGCTGGGTATAGCCGAGGATCGATTGCAGTGGGGTACGCAATTCATGGCTGATACCCGATAGGTATCGGCTCTTGGCGGCATTGGCCCGCTCGGCCAATTCCTTAGCCTGTTGCAACTGCGAGTCGGTGGACTTGTGTGCGTCAATTTCCTCGATCAGTTTTTGCGTCTGAAGGTTTGACTCCCGCTGTGCTTCCACTCGGCTCTCATGCGCGAGCAGAAATAACCAAGTCACCACACCCGAGACAATCATCAGGGTAAAGAATAGGGTCCACAGGCCGCTGGCGAAGACGGTCAAATCGCCGTGCCCTTGCAGCTCCATATGTCGGTATATCAGCGCCAATAGGGCGCCGATAAACAGATTCACCAGGGCAAACCAAATCAAAAACTGACCGCTACGGCCCAGCAACTGTTCCGTCAACCACGCCGGCAGCACCTTCTTGAACCAGCGCAACGTTGTGCTAGTAGCCTCGACGGGCGGTTTGCATTGGTCTAAGCAACGGGCATCTAACGAACAACAGAGCGAGCAGATAGTCTGTTGATACGCCGGACAATAGAGCACATCCTCCGGCTCGAAATGGTTTTGGCACAGGCTGCAATGCTGATCGACCACTGCCGACGGCGGCTCATCAGAGGTGCTAACAATAGGTTCCGGTGCGCTGCGCGCCAGATAGTATTTGCCTTGGGTGAGCCAGGCGATCAGCGGCACCATCAGAAAGCTGGTCGCAATACTCAAAAAATGGCCGAGCGTTTTCAGCCCCTCCCCGAACAGGCCTAGGTAGGCACAGAGGCCAACCGCCGTGGCCAGCGCCATCGACACCGTGCCAACCGGATTGATGTCATAAAGGTGGCCGCGTTTAAATTCGATCTGTTTTGGGCTCAGCCCGAGCGGCTTATTGATCATCAGATCGGCCGACAGACAACAGAGCCAGCTTACCGCCACCAGGGCAAAGACGCTGAGCACCGACTCCAGCGCCTGGTGCACGCCCAACTCCATCAGCAGCAGGGCCAATGCGACATTGAACACCAGCCAGACAACCCGGCCGGGATGGGAATGGGTTAGGCGCGAGAAGAAGTTTGACCAGGCAATGGAGCCGGCATAGGCATTGGTCACGTTGATCTTCATCTGCGACACGATCACCATTAGCGCCGCCAGGATCAGCGCCAAACGATCGGACTGAATTAAATATCCGAAGGCGCGTTGGTACATCAGGGTCGGATCGGCGGCGCTGAGGGCATCAATTCCTTGTGATACGGCGACGTAAGCCAGAAAAGAGCCAAGCAACATTTTCACCAATCCCACACTGACCCAACCGGGTCCGGCCAGGACCAACCAAAACCACCAGCGGCGGCTATTATCGGGTGTTTTTTCGGGCATAAAACGCAAGTAATCGACCTGTTCGCCGATCTGCGCCACCAAGGCAAAGAGAATCGATGCGGCCGCGCCAAACATCACCCAATTGAATTCATGACTGCCCGGCACAGACACCGGACTGTAGTCGACCCAGGCGCCCAATTGCTGCCATTCGTTATGCACGACCACCAATAGGGCCGCGATCTGTAACACCAACCATAGGCTTTGAGTGCCCAGTTGGAACCGACTGATCGCGGTGATGCCACGGATCACAATGGGTATAACCGCAGCGGCACAGATTAGGTAGGCCAGTGCCAAGGGTATGCCAAACAGTAGGTTCAGGGCGGAACTGAGAATGGCCGCCTCGATGGCGAAAAAAATAAAGGTAAAAGAGGCATAGATAAGCGAGGTAAGGGTCGAACCGAGGTAACCGAAACCGGCTCCTCGGGTCAACAGATCGATGTCCAAGCCGTGCTTGGCACTGTAATAGGCGATCGGCAGACCGGTGACAAAAAAGATCAGGCAGACCACTAGGATCGCCGCTACCGCATTGACGAAACCATAGGCCAGCGTCACCGCAGCGGCCAAGGCTTCCAATGCCAAGAAGGCGGTCGCCCCGAGCGCCGTGCGGCCGACCATGCCAATGCTCATCGTCCTGCCCTTGCGCGCGGTAAAACGCAAGGCATAGTCTTCTAGGGTCTGATCGGCCACCCACTGGTTATAGTGACGCCGGACCTTGAGAATTTTGTGCACACTTTTTGTGCCGTCCGGTACCGCTGTCATGTGTTACTGACCATTTATGAACCAATACAGTGCCTGGGTGTAATTCTAGCGCACCAAAACGAACCAAGAGCCGCCTGACTGGTCGAGACAAGGGAGGTTTTTTGCGCCTGAACTGATTTATAGCAGCGAATGTGCCAACTGTTGATGCTTATGGTCTATCTGCCGGAATGGTATGGGCTGACGCGGAAACGGAATTAACGATAAGATTTTTTAAACGATCAAAAAACTAGCCACTAGATAAAAAAAAGATAAAAAAAAGGCGCATACATGGCGCCTTTTATTACTAAAACATCGATAAATTAGATCTTTTCGATGTTCTCGGCTTGCGGGCCTTTTTGACCTTGGGTGACGTTAAACTTCACCTTATCGCCTTCGGCCAGTGTTTTAAAGCCGCCACCGGCGATGGCACTGAAATGGGCAAACACATCCGGGCCGCCTTCTTGTTCAATAAAGCCAAAGCCTTTCGTTTCGTTAAACCATTTAACGGTGCCAGTTACTGAATCGGTCATGATATTTTCCTATTAATCTATGAGTAAAAGAATGCCCATTGGGCGGGTAGACTAGAATATTGCATTTACTTATAAACTACAGGACGGAGCTAAATCTCAAACTTCGAAGTGACGTAGATAAGACACATTTTCCAGCTAGGAGATAACTATATTTGAGTTGTTATTGCCGCGTCAACTGTCCGCTAATGAATTTTTTAATGGTACCGATGTGGCGTCCATAACTAGCTCAGCAGCTGTTCGTCAGCACCACTGTATTGGGCTTCGTTGAGACAATCGATCAGGCTGTGCACACTTCGTTCCTGATGGACCCCGACATCGATCATCAACAGGTAGCGGCCGGCATTAATTTCGCGATGAAAATGGCGCAAATGAACATTTTCAGGGGTAAAACTCACCAGGGTGCCGACCCAGGTGCTAAACAGCAAGAGCAATACAACCAAGGCAAATTGGGCGATGCCAGAGTAGACCAGACCGAGGCCGAAATGGCCGAACAGCAGGGCCATGGCGGCCATCAACAAGCCGATCAATAGGCCATTTAAGGCCCTGCGAACACGTTCAAGCCGATCGAAAATATTTAAGCCGTTTAGGTGTCGAGTCACCAGCCCACCGGAGCCCTTACTGAGCACATGTATTTGATTAAAATCAATGCCATTGCGGACCAGCTCTTCGGAAATGTGCTCTGCGTAGTCCAGTTGGTCGGTGAGATAGTACAGGCGTTTCATGCTGTCCTCCATTACACTGCGGATCGCGTGCCATGCCGATCCAGTGTCGAGCAGACAGTGCCAGCGGATCATCACTGCTTAACTGTAGGCCACTTTGTCTATTTGGAGATTTCAATTTTTGTGCCTTTTTGTAATGCTTGCCCATGTCTGAGTCCGTTCTGTTAATCGCCAAAAATTGGCCCGAACCGAACTCCACAGCGGCTGGCCGACGCAGTCTGGACCTACTGGCGTTGCTGCAGACGCGCGGTTATGTCATTCATGTTGCCTGCGCGGCTGAACCGACGCCCTTTCAGACCGATCTGAGTGCTCTGGGTATCCAGACTCATGCCATTGCCGTCAATGACGCCGACTTTGACCCTTGGCTAGCGGACTTAGCGCCAGCCATCGTTATTTATGACCGTTTTGTTATGGAAGAACAGTTCGGCTGGCGCGTTCAGACCCAGCTTCCGCAGGCCATGACCCTGATCGACACCAGCGACCTGCATTGTTTGCGCGTGGCGCGTGAGACGGCGCTCAAAGGTGAACAACCGATCGATCTCTTTAATGCGATCGCCCTGCGCGAAATCGCGGCCATCAGTCGAACCGATATCAGCGTGATGATTTCCCAAACGGAAATTGACCTATTGCACCAACACTTTCATATCAGCCGGGACAAACTGCTTTACCTGCCCTTCCTGGTGACACCACCGGATCCACTCAGGCAACCGGGCTTTGACGCTCGAGAACATTTGGTGATGATTGGTGGCTTTAAGCACGAGCCGAATCGAGACGCGACCCGCTGGCTGAAGACGGTTATCTGGCCGATCCTGCGCCCCCTCTTGCCGAACAAGTGCGAAATGCACGTCTATGGCGCCTATGCCGACCATGCCATGAATCAGCTGCAGGCGCGCAAAGACCGATTTTTCATCAAGGGTCGCAGTGCCGATGCCCTGGCAACGCTCAGCCAGTATCGACTCAATCTTGCGCCGCTGCGCTTTGGCGCGGGCCAAAAGGGCAAGATCCTCGAGGGCTGGCTCACCGGGACACCCACCCTGACCACCCCAATTGGCGCAGAGGCCATGGCGAGCGAAACCCAGCTCGGCTATCGACCCAGTGCCAACCCGGATGAGTTTGCCCAATTGGTGGCTGCCGCCTATCACGATTCGGCACGCTGGGCCGAGTTGCAGAGCAATGGCTATCGAATTCTGCAACAGAATTTTACTCGGAGCCTGTTTGCACACCCCTTTCTCGAGCGCGTGGATCAAATTCGGGCGACCCTGGGCGAACACCGCCAGGCCAACTTTTGGGGCCGGCTGTTGACGCAAAATCAATATAGGGCCACCGAATATATGAGTCGCTGGATCGAGCTGAAAAACCAATTGCAACGCGAACCGATGCCCAGCGCGGCAGTCCCCGCAAAACCAAGCCCTAGTGATACAAGCACTATTGTCCCTATCCTGCCACGCTAAACAGAAGCCAAGCCGCGCTAATCGGTTGTGGCTTGCCCTGCCAATCTGGAACCCAGACAGACACCACAGCCCACGTCAGGGACCATCAATATTGATTTTATTGACTTGTAGGATATTATATAAATTTACCCGCCATTAAACCCACCATTAAAAAAATGGGCGATTTGGCGGGTTTACTATCTCTGAACCACTATTCCATCAATATTGCCATTGCCTTCTGATTTTTCAATTAAGCGGTCACCTGCTGACCAAGCCCTCGCAACAGGCCTACGCCACCACCCTTTGGATATAATTCAATTCCCCAACAGCACAGATACCTCGTCGAAACGCTGCATTGTAGAACAGGTTTTTAATTGCTACGATCAATGTGGGCAATTTGAATAGCTACCCGAAAGGAATCAGCTATCTATGAAATCCATTAAAATTTGTGTCCTTTTTTTTTTGAACATTGAGTATTTCTGTTACATCCGCTGCCGAGGAAATTACCTCGCGTGATTTATATTTAAGCGGAGGGGTGGGCTTTCATGGCACAGGCCTCGCATTTCTGTTAGACGATGTGACATATTCAACTCAAATAAATAAAGGCATTTTAACCTCATTTAAACTGGGTGGTTACCTAACACCCAATTTCGCTGCTTATTTCCAACGTCAATCAGTTTGGTGGACGGATGTGAATTCGATTGTTGTTTCCGATATAAACGGGATTGGTGGAACGGTCTACTTCAACCAGAATCTAATGTATTTTGAGCTAGGTCTCGGCGTAGGTGGTTTAGATGTGGTCGATAGTGGTTTAACTCGCAAGCAAACCGGCAGTGCTTTTCTTATTGGATACGGTATTGAAGCCACTGATAATATCCAAGTCGGAATTGTTACTCTAGCCACCAGTATAAGTGACAGCGCAAATCTTAGCTTTGAGTATGAAACCTTTACGACAGCTATAAAAATTGAATTTAAACTATAGAAAGGAGGATGATGCCCCGAAACAGCACTCTAAGTGACTCCAAAAGGTGTCGACATCATCGTCAAATTTACCCAACTGCACAAAGTGCTTTGGACTAAAGAGCCTGCTTACGTATTTATGTGCCCGATATCAAAAGAGACTGTCATTGAACGATGTCGAATTGGGTAACTTTTCTCTTGAGGCACAGTATCACTAGTAATTTAGCCAAACTGGTGTTTTCGCACTCGCACTGGTTTAGTCACCATCAGCCGTCAAGCTTCGGCCTTGCCAGCAAGTAATCATCGTCATCTTCGTATTGCCCCACTATTTTGCCGTGTGCCAAGTTTTGTGACACCTGATCTCGGGCATTGCCTTGTGTCGCCTCCGGATGGACTTGCAGATAAATCATTATCAATCGTGCACGCTTAACGAGTTGGTCCACTAGGCCGCTCTTGGGGTTGGCCTTTAAACCCTGCCCAGTCTCTATTATTTCGTCCTCGGTTAGCATTTGGAACGACAACCGCTCAGTACGGAACAGGTTTCTCGATAACTCCACCAACATCAACAAGTCCTGGTCATTCCATGCCCTGCCAGCCTTGGCTTTGACGAGCTTATCCCAGTAAGGCCTAACACCTCACCCAGCTCGACATCAACGGGAGGGTTAATTGCCTCTAGTACACCGCTGATGATCTCTTGAGCGCCTTTTACGGTGTCTGATCTGTATCGAGTCATGGTTTGGGCATCCTATCGTGGTTTTGATTTTCAAGTGTGCTAGCGATGTAGAAGGGGTACCCCAACGGTACTTGGGCCTATAAGCTGCAGAGGCTGGCTATGCCCCTGGAGGTGGGGGTGGCGGCGAGTGAACTACCATGCTGTTGGTCTGTGCCGTAGCGTTGAGTGCATACGAAAATAATCATCGGGAAAGTGTTCTTTATCCATTGTTAGATTTCAGTTCTCGAAAGGGAAAGGATCTCGAGAAGGGTTATTTAATGGGAAGGTATGATGTAATTTAATTTTTCAGGATTTAAGTCTAAAAACAAAGAAATCTAATGGCTAGGGATAACCATCCAAAAGACCGACAGGCTGATAATTTAGAGCGAAAACAAGGCGAAATTGCCCGACGTACTCACGTCCCGCCCGGCCGACCTTTCTGCAAGCCACCACCAAGCTGCGCTTTTTTGTCTATGGCAAGGTACCGTTTAAACGCGAACAACACTCTAAAGGCAAAACTCAAGGCATCAAAGCCGATACAGATTAGTGCAAAATTCAAATGATCAGAGTTACTGACCTCCATGCATAGGCTTTCTGAGTAAGTATCAAGTATCTGCAGCCAGCTCTGCTCGAATATTATGAAATGCATGGCAACGCTGCGTCATAGTAGAGCTGGGCGCCCGGTTAATAACATAGTTGATCGGCCCGGTTCTATAGCGTTTAGAATAAAAGTAGGCACGGCACGGCACGTCATCGTCAGTGTTAGCCTGGAGCATCTAAAAGTTGATGAGCTCGCCTTTGCACCTGACTTTAAGCAGACCATGAACCGCCAACTTCATAACGGTAATCAACCGGTTGATGTCGACTTATCGGTGTATGTTTTCTCGCGGACTGTCGCCGGGCCGTCGACACCATTGCTACCAATCTTATTATCCAATCGGCTCACCCAGTGGGTTGACGCGATCAACCATCTGGCTCAGCTTGATCCTATTGCGTTCACAGGACTGAGCGGCTAGGCGTATTCCAAAAACTCAGCATCGCCTTTGTTAGAGCATCGTTATAAGAGGTGAGCTCAACACCGACAATCTAACCAGTCTCACTTACATATTTAACCCATGTACCGCGATTTCGCAGCACTAAATAAGCCCAATTTCATAATCGTTGATCAAGCTTGGTTCACGACAATTTGTTAAAAACCCTTCATACCGGGCCAATCTCTCTATCTCACTGATTCTAAGCCAAGGTCTCTCTGGCTTAATTCTTGCTTAAACATCCAATACAACTCAGTAAGTCATGCATTTCTGGGACGACCCAGACAGTAGTTATTTATCCTGTTAGCCACTGAACTTCTCTGGACGACCAGCATCATCTCCATGCTTAAAAAAGGAGCTAATATAATGCAACAAACCTCATCAAATAATCACAGCGCATTCACTGAGCTGCCTATAGTAGATATATCATTATTATATTCTAATGATATCGTCGAGCGTCAAAAGGCAGCATCGTATTTAGATCAGGCGATCAGAGATGCCGGGTTTATATATCTTAAGGGCCATCAAATACCTGAGCACTTGATTTTAAATTTAAAGGCAGCTGTAAAAGAATACTTTGCACAAGACCTAGACAGTAAACAAACTAATTACATTGGTCTATCTGCAAACCACACAGGATACGTTCCACAAGGAGAAGAGCAGTTTTACAGTGAAGTGACCTCGCAAACAGATGAAGACTTAAAAGAAGCATATGATATTGGCCCGGAATCCCCAAGTTTAATGGCTCGGTTCGTTAATAAGGCTTCGGTTCAGTGGCCAGACAGCCAAACGTTTAAAAACGCTGTGTGTGAATATTACGCAGCGATGCTTGAACTCAGTAAAACCCTATTTAAAGGCTTCGCTCTAGCGCTCAACTTACCAGAAGACACATTTTCTCAACACCTATCTTTGCCTCCAAGTCAGCTGCGATTAATTCACTACTTCGACAATCCAAATGCTGACATAAATGACTCCGGTATTGGAGCGCATACCGACTATGAATTTTTCACCATACTCTTACCGACCGCACCCGGCTTACAGGTATTAAACGGGGTCAATGAATGGATAAATGTGCCGCTTTTAGAAGATTGTTTTATAATAAATGTTGGCGATATGATGGAGTTAGTTTCGAACGGCCAATATAGCGCGACTTCTCATCGTGTTCGACAAGTCAAAGAGGAGCGCTATGCGTTTCCATTTTTCTGCAGTCTCGATTACGACACCGTCGTTGCGCCAATTGGTCCCCTCAACGACGATAGCCCGTATAAGTCGGTAATCTGTGGTGACCATTTACTAGCCCAAACCTGTAAAACATTCAGTTATCTGAAAAAACGAAAAGCGCGTGGTGAGCTTGATTTCCGCGAAAATCCCAAGAATCTCCTTTCACATAAAACAGCCGCTAATGAATAATGTTAGGAAAATAGGATAACCATCATGCATCTAAAAGAACTCATGAAACGTCATCAGCAGAAAGCACACAATACCATTCCTGAATGGATGATAGGCTGTTTCAAACGCAGGAGTATTTCCTTTGCCAACGGACTCACTGATACTAAAACACATGTTTTCTGGCTTCAGGGTCGAAACTTGACTATCGATTTGCGACTTCCCACGGAAGTTGATCAAATTCAAGAGCGTCCATTGCATGAACTTACAGAAAAGGAGTTGTTTCAGCTAGCCAACTACGAAGGCTGGTCTGCCGATACCAAGTGGGAAAATAATCAATTAAGTTGGTCTGGTGGAACCTCTTTTCAAATCCACAACCGGTGGCCCGAACCGGCTATATTGTCCCGCGTCGGCGACTGTATGATCGAGTTTTCACCCAGTGACGCCTATGTCGAAGATTGGCGAATAAAGTCACGCCATGATGGCGCTCTGCTCAGTCTGAAATTGATAGAGGAAAAAGATTTAACCACTGGCATATGCAGACATCGCGGCGGCGCGCTCATTATTAATGGTGATTGGGCAGGTCTAGTTTTGGGACGATGCCAAGAAATCCCTAATGCTTCAGAAGAGCTGCAAATTCTGGACTTACTCAAACCAAATAGGTATACCCAGGAAATAGAAAACCAAGTTTTTAATTTTGAAACATCCGTAGCAATAGGATCACTTGACGATGGCTTTAATATTTGTTTTTCAACTCAGCCGGCAAGGTTAAAGAGATCGCTTATTCCATTAGAAGGATTTGAGTTTGATCATACCAAAAACGAAGTATTACAAATTTTTGAGGAGCAGGGTCACGTAATTTCACGTCGATTTCTGATTGATACAATAGAGCCGACGTTTAATTACTCTGGTTCAACGATATGGACTGAAGCTTCACAATCCTGGTTTGAAAAAGAAAAAAAAACCTTAGCACGTTATTTACAAGTAGCCGATTAGCACTAACTTAGTGCTTTTTGTGCAATTTTGGTGCGGGTATTGCCTTTCAGAGGCATAGTCTGACACGTAAAATCAACCGGAATTGCCTATTTACAAGGCTTTATAGGTTATCGAAAAGATGGCATAGTTCTTGATGATAAATATTTGGAAACGCAAAACAGGGAAGTTGATAAAACTACTCACAAAAAATTGATGCCTGAGCAATCAATCAAAAAATTTTTAACCAATAGCATCACTAGGGTTCCGGCTTTGTTTATTTGTATTGACAAAGTGCATACTGGTCCGAGAGTGATCGACCTCCAAGCCGGGGGTTACACGGCGGGATAAAAGCCCGGGAGACTCATCGCTAAACCGATTGATTGCTCTTGTGTAACTTTAAATGCTTAAGAGGTAGCCTTATGAAACACGCCAATACCGTTATAAACAGGTTCGCACTAGTACTCTCAATTTCTTTAATGAGCTGTTTGGCACAAGCGGCTGAGCCTCTGAAAATTGGATATTCCGATTGGCCAGGTTTTGTTGCATGGGAAGTTGCCATCGAAAAAGGCTGGTTTAAAGAAGCGGGTGTCGACGTTACATTTGAATGGTTTGACTATGTTGCCTCAATGGATGCATTTGCTGCGGGCAAACTCGATGGTGTCGGCATGACAAACGGTGACGCCCTTGTACTGGGTTCCATTGGCGCAAAAAGCGTTATGTTTATGGTTACAGATTACAGTAATGGTAACGATATGATCATTGCCAGGCCTGGAATTAATTCCATGACAGAGCTCAAGGGTATGAAGATAGGCGTCGAGGTCGGTTTCGTCGGTCACTTATTACTGTTGGATGCTTTAGAAAGAGTTGGCTTGTCGGAAGACGATGTCGAGTTGATCAATGTGCCTACCAATGAAACTCCTCAGGTACTTGCTTCAGGCGATGTTGATGCCATTGTGGCATGGCAGCCAAGTTCTGGGCAGGCTCTCTTGGCCGCTCCTGGATCGAAAGCCATCGCAACGTCTAAAGAGGCGCCAGGGCTAATTTATGATATGTATGTTGCCTCACCCAGCTCTTATGCTAACCGCAAAGCCGATTGGGAAAAGGTCGTCAAGGTTTGGTACCGGGTGGTTGAATTTGTCAACAGTCCTACAACGCAACCTGAAGCGATAAGCATTATGGCTGCTCGCGTTGGGCTTACAGCTGAGGAATATGCTCCACTTTTAACGGGTACTAAGATTCTCAGCTTAGAAGAGTCAAAGGCTGCTTTCAAACAATTTGATGGTCTTTCATCTATCTACGGTTCGTCTGAAATTGCCGACGACTTCAATCTTAAGTACGATGTTTATGAAGAGTCACAGTCTCCTGAGGACTACTTAGACCCATCGATAATTCTAAGTATGTGAACATGAACTCAGAGGCTGTAATAATGAAACAAAAGCGCCAATGGCTTGCCGTTAGAAAAGATTTATTACCCACTCAGGCACGCTGGTTGACGCTTCTGTCATTTTTACTGCCTTTGCTTATTTGGTCACTGGTAAGTTATGCCCCTTTCGTATGGCATCCCAAGATCAAAGTGACAGAGCCTGCATCAGTAACCTGGTTTCAGGCCGGGATGCTGATTGACAAGCAATTATTTTTTGATGAGGTAAACAAAGCTGTAGCCCAAGGCAATCCGGTCCCGGAGGGCCTCAGAGCTAACCCAGTATATTTACCTGCTCCTGATGAAGTTGCCGTTGCTTTCTATACTGCCTTCGTAACCGAACCAAAGCGGCGCAGTGAACAATGGTTGCATCAAAGCCTTTGGCATAGTATTACCATCATTTTTTGGGGTTTCTTGTTATCTTCTTTAATTGGTATTCCTATTGGTATACTTTGCGGGACCTTTGCTGCCTTCTCAAAATTACAAGAACCCTTTGTAGAATTTTTTAGATATTTGCCTGCCCCAGCATTTGGGGCCTTGGCAGTGGCAATCTTAGGAATTCACGATGGACCAAAAATTGCCATAATTTTTCTCGGCACATTTTTTCAGCAAGTGTTAATTATTTCAAATACCACTCGTAAATTAGATACTTCCCTTATTGAGGCAGCATTAACCCTGGGCGCAAATAAAATGCAAGTTTTATTTAGAGTCGTTATCCCAGGTATTAGTCCCGATTTAGTTAGGGATTTGAGGGTCTTGTTGGGCTGGGCTTGGACCTATTTAATTGTGGCTGAATTAATTGGTACCAGTTCCGGCATCACTTTTTTCATTACTCAACAAGCGCGTTATAACAATTTCGACAATGTCTTTGCTGCCATAATGATGATCGGCATTATTGGTTTGGTTACGGATATAATTCTCGGTAAGCTTTCTAAGCGTATCTTTCCTTGGGAACAATCTCAAAATAAGGCATAGATGATGGAAAATTTAGAACTGCCCAGTTACCTTCAGCAGAGTGAGCGAGTGTCTGAGCGTTTCAAAAGACTCAAAGATCGTGAAGTCATTTTAGAGGTCAAGGATCTATATAAGACATTTGAATCCTCACAAGGTAAAATTACGGCCTTAAATAATATTAATTTTAAGACCCATCGAAGAGAATTCGTCTGTGTTATTGGCCCGTCAGGCTGCGGCAAATCTACACTTATTCGTATTCTAGCTGGATTAGAGACAGCTACATCCGGACAGGTATTGCTAGACGGTGAGCCGAAATTTGAACCTGGGCCGGATCGCGGTATGGTTTTTCAGGGCTACACTTTATTCCCATGGCTCACCATTAAAAAGAATGTCATGTTCGGCTTAGAGATGAAGGGAAAATCTAAAGCTAGTGCAGAAGGTGAGGCTCTACAATGGATTGACTTAGTTGGCCTAACTAAGTTTGTAAACGCCTACCCACATCAGTTATCAGGAGGCATGAAACAAAGAGTCGCCATAGCTAGAGCACTGGCTAACCAACCCCGTATCTTATTAATGGATGAGCCGTTTGGAGCGCTCGATGCTCAGACTCGATTCAAAATGCAGACCAACCTAATCGATATCTGGAGAAATATTGATATCACAGTTTTGTTCATCACCCACGATCTTGATGAGGCAATCTACTTAGCGGATAGAATTTTGGTGCTAAAAGGTAATCCGGGAGAAGTTCAGGAAGTGATAGAAATTTCAGTTCCTAGACCACGCAAACCAAATCATTTTTTGTCCCCAGAGTTTTTAGCTACCAAAAAACGATTGGAAGAACTTATTCATCCTCCCCATAATAACGAAGAACCAGACCGCCTCAATGTAATCCGAATGACGCGTGTGGGTGATGATGTTGAAGATGCAGATGTCTGATAACCCTGTTGACTGTGTTGGTCTTTCTAACTGGAAAGAATTTAAAAATACACAACAATCAATAACTTTAGTTGCCGGTACAGCAACACACATTGACGTCAGTATTCGCTACATTGATATCGGCGAAAATAAACTGGGTTGCGTATTATTAATGCACGGTATCCCGACGTGGGGATTTCTGTATCATCAAACCATCCCAGTATTAGTTGCGGCGGGTTATCGAGTTATAGCACCTGACTTTTTAGGCCATGGTTGGTCTGATCGAAGGGACCGATTCGATCGGTCGTTTCAGGATCAAGCCCGAATGATTACCTCTTTGTTGGATATATTAAATATACCTGCAATAAATGTTGTCGGCCATGACACTGGCGGCGCGGTAGCACTAATATTAGCAATTGAACATAAAGCTTATGTGGACCGCTTGGTAATTAGCAATTCAGTATGCTATGACAGATTCGATGATGATATGCTCGATTTTGGCCACCCTATGCGCTGGAAAAAACGCCCGTTAGAAGACTTAATTGAAGCCTTGGAAGAAAGTCTTGCCGCCGGTATTGGGAATCATCAACATCTAACATCAAATTTTCGAGAAGGCATAATTGCACCGTGGGCAAGTGCAGAAGGTAAGCTCAGTTTACTTAGAAACGCATCTGCTTTGAATGCCAACCAAACAATGGCCCTACGTGATAGGCATGCGAGCATAACTGCGCCGACATTACTTATTTGGGGAGAAGATGACCCTTGGCAAAAAATTGAAGACGGCAAGCAATTAGCGAGCGAAATTGCGGGCGCATTATTGCACATTGTGAAGGGTGCTTCTCATTGGCTTCCGCAAGATGCACCTGCGGAGTTCAGTCTGGCGCTAGTTGACTTTTTGAACAAAAAAACTGATGCATAGTTTAGTTAGACTGACTTTTAGCAAAGTTGCCAGCCAATGGTGCCATTAGCGACAAACAGATGTTAGATTTCAAGCCATAAGAAATCCCTTATTCCAAGTCTCTATCCAAGATAATATACTGTCCTCAAAATATGAAAAATAAGGAAAACAAGAATCGCCGCGCAGTAACTTAGAAATTTTTGCACCATTACAGCCCATAGCCATTCCGATTTGCCCCAAGAAAAAACATCATTTTAGTCCAACTACGCTAAAATGGCCTCTAATGTCGCTCAGTCAGCATTGGCACAACTCCTGCTAAATAATTTACCTGATGCAACGAAATTTATTAGACATACTTTAATTAGGCTGTCAGCCTGCTTCACCAATAGATCGCTAGGGTTCCGGTAAAAGCCAATTTTACGCCTGGTCCAAGAGCAATCGACCTTCTTCAGGAGGTTACACGGAGGGACAAAAGCCCGGGAGACTCAGTGGGCTCATTGCCATCGATTCCAATCCGTTTAGCAAATACTGGAGAACCTTTATGCAAGACAAAAATACTGCTCTGTACAATTACACCTTGCCCGCGGCCAGCCATTGGTCTCTTAACGTAAAACGCGGCATACAAATGACAATCACCAGCATTGAAGCAGGCGCCAATCTTGGCATGCTTTTTTACAATCCAGGGTCTCTTTTAGAGCGCTACAATGCACCCGACACGCTAAAGTGCCAACACACCTTTAAACTTACTCAGGGTCATTGCCTGTATTCTGATATGGGCAGAATCTTCTGTTCAATTACCAATGATACGGCAGGCTGGCATGATACGCTTTGTGGCAACAGTACGGCTCAGCTGGTTAACGACAGATGGGGGCCTCGTGACTATCAAAATGACCGCAACACATGGCACCAAAATGGGTATGACAGTTTTCTTACTGAACTGACTAAGTACGGTTTAGGTCCGCGTGATATGGCCGCAAATGTAAACTTTTTCAGCAAGGTAACATGTGATTCGGAAGGCAACTTAAGCCTTGATAGCAGTGCCAATACGGCAGGTGAGTCAATCACACTGCGGTTTGAAATGGATACATTGGTTATTATGCATAGCTGTCCGCACCCACTGAGTCAGTCAGGTTATTACCCCAGTAAACCATTGCAAATCGAACTCGCCGCCGCGCCTGTTATCACCGATTTAGATGAATGTTCAAACTATTGCCCAGAAAATGCCCGAGGCTTTGCCAACAATCAACTCTATTATTTGGGCGAAGCGGCAGGCTCTACTCACTACCCTTTCCCTAACACTAACCATTTGGCATTAAAATAAGGAAATTACGATGATCAAAGAAAGCCACTACAGCGCTGCCGATGCCATTGATTGTAAGACGGTTATGGCGGGTAACTATTATTTACAAGAAGTAAAAGCGGGGCAGGTTATTCGCATTGTTGATAGTCAAGGCAACCAGGCCGCAGATACTTTATTCTATAATGCAAGAAATATAGAAGAGCGTTATAGCGCAGCGGACACTATTCAGATGCAGGGTAATGTGTATTTAACTGCTGGATCAAAATTGATCTCGAGCGAACAAAATGTAATGTTGGAAATTGTCGCCGATACCTGTGGTCGACATGACACTGTAGGCGGCGCTTGCTCGACAGAATCCAATACTGTGCGGTACGCTTTGGAAAAACGATGCATGCACGCTTGCCGAGATAGCTGGATGCTCGCCATTGCCGAGCACGACCATCTGGGATTATCGAAACGAGATATTAGCCATAACATAAATTTCTTTATGAACGTGCCAATCACGCAAGATGGCAAACTAACCTTTGAGGATGGTATTTCTGCGCCCGGAAAATATGTCGAGATGAAAGCACATATGGATGTCTTAGTACTAATCTCTAATTGTCCTCAATTGAATAACCCATGTAATGCTTATAACCCGACCCAGGTCGATGTGCTTATTTGGGATGCGGCCTAAGGAGTTGGTAATTTCATTTGCACATCAATTCAACTAACTATGGTTTAAAGTGCAGTGGGACGACCCGTTGTGGCGACCAAACGCGGGACGACCCGAGACAGGAATAATAATGATCAAACGCGTATTAATTGCCAATCGCGGAGCCATCGCAGTTCGTATATGTCGAACGCTTAAGACGATGGGTATAGGGTCGGTTGCAGTGTATGCCGACGCCGATCGAAATTCTGTACATCGCCTGGTCGCAGACGAAGCATATGCCCTAGGGGCAGGACGCGCCGACGAGACCTACCTTAATCAGGACAAACTGTTCCAAATTTGTGTGTCCGCCCAAATTGATGCGATCCACCCCGGCTATGGCTTCTTAAGTGAGAACCCTAAATTTGTTGAACGGTGCGAACAAAAAGGCATTATATTCATCGGCCCGTCACCGGACCATATGCGTCAATTTGGTTTAAAACATGCTGCCCGTGCCCTGGCCGACGCTAATAATATCCCCTTACTTCAAGGTAGTGGTTTACTTGCTAACTTGGAAGAGGCGCAAAGCTGTGCACACACGATCGGCTACCCGATCATGCTAAAGAGTACCGCGGGTGGGGGTGGTATCGGTATGCAAGTTTGTCAAAATAAAGACGAACTCAATCAAGCCTTTGACAGTGTTAAGCGCTTAAGTGCTAATAATTTTTCTAACGATGGCGTCTTTATAGAACAGTACATATCAAAAGCCCGCCATATTGAAGTGCAGATATTCGGAGATGGCAACGGTAAGGTGATTGCACTTGGCGAACGCGACTGTTCTGCCCAACGCCGGCATCAAAAAGTCTTAGAAGAAACGCCCGCTCCGGGTATTTCAGATGCGACCCGAACGCGTTTACACGAGACGGCCGTACGACTGGTTGAAGCCGTTCGCTATAGAAATGCAGGCACCGTAGAGTTTATTTATGATGCCCAATCGCATGATTTCTGGTTTTTAGAAGTAAACACCCGTCTACAGGTAGAACATGGCGTTACCGAGCAAGTTTATGGCGTTGATCTGGTTGAATGGATGGTCAAGCTGGCAGACAACCGTCTACCGGATTTATCTGAATTAAAGATTAGTGCACCGAAAGGCTGGGCCTTACAAGCGCGAGTGTATGCAGAAGATCCGAATAAGAAGTTTCAGCCCAGTGCCGGCCTGATCACCCATGTGGCTTTCCCGCAAGCTATAGACAACGAACTCAGGATAGATCACTGGATTGAAGCGGGCTTAGAAATCAGTCCGTTTTTTGACCCCATGCTAGCAAAAATTATTGTCCATAAAGATACCCGTGAGGACGCTGTAAAGGCCTTAGATGAGGTACTGGCAAAAACAAGCATTGAAGGCATAGAGACTAACCTGTTTTATCTTCGAGCAATTTTGGCTACCGATATCTTCAAACAAGGCGACATTTTTACCGGCTTCTTAAACGATTTCAGCATTTCGCCGCGCACTATCGACGTAGTATCTGGGGGAACATTAACCACGGTACAAGATTACCCAGGGCGAATAGGCTACTGGAATGTCGGCGTTCCACCTTCTGGACCGTTTGACATGCGCTCTTTCCGCCTAGGCAACCGGTTGCTTGGCAACTCAAGCGAAGCCGCAGGCCTGGAAATCACTCTTAATGGCCCCAGTTTATACTTTAACAGCCCTAGTCAAATAGTGTTAAGTGGGGCAAAAATTCAAGCCCATCTCGATTCACAAACGCTTGAAATGGATCGGGTGATCAGGATTGCCGCCGGTCAGAAACTGGTACTCGGTAAGGTCACTGACGGCGCGCGCAGCTATCTAAGCATTCAAGGTGGTATTCAAGGCACACCTTACCTTGGCTCAAGATCGACTTTCACCTTGGGTCAGTTTGGCGGTCACGGTGGACGTGCCATACGGGCCGGCGATGTGCTGCATCTGGACAGAGATTGCAGTCATCTTAATACGAACGCGTTGCCATCGCTGCCTTATAATTTTGCCGCACCGGTTGAAAACGATCGGCTCAGTTTACGCGTCATATACGGGCCTCACGGGGCGCCCGATTTCTTTACTGAAGATGATATTAGAAGGTTTTTCGATGCCAACTGGGAAGTTCATTATAATTCGAGCCGTACAGGCGTCCGACTTATTGGGCCTAAACCCGAGTGGGCACGCGAGTCGGGGGGCGAGGCCGGTATGCATCCGTCGAATATACATGATAATGCCTACGCTATTGGTACGATCGACTTTACCGGTGATATGCCGGTAATTCTTGGGCCTGATGGCCCATCCCTGGGCGGTTTTGTGTGCCCAGCAACGGTCATTCATGCCGATTTATGGAAACTCGGCCAACTCAAGTCCGGAGATAAATTACGGTTTATTCCGATAACCATTACCACAGCAAACTCAATTGCACGCGACCAGGAACAAGAACTCTTATCGCTGTCGCCCGAATGTATCGATTACCCAAGGCTATCAGTCGATTTTGTTATTGAGCATTCGCCTATTATCAAAACAGTCGACGCTGCAGAATTGCGCGAACAAGTGGTTTATCGGCCTGCCGGTGACCGTTATCTACTCATTGAATATGGCCCCTTAATACTGGATATTCGTCAACGTTTTCGCGTGCATGCCCTAATGTTATGGTTAGAAACCAATAGATTGGCGGGCATTCTTGAACTCACACCGGGTATTCGGTCCCTGCAAGTTCATTATAATGCCTTAACACTGCCTCTGGCAGAGCTAATGGCTCATCTAGAAACGGCAGAAACCAAGCTAGCGAACATAGACGAACTTTGCTTACCTTCTCGCACCCTGCACTTACCGATTAGCTGGGACGATCCCGCATGTCAGCTGGCTGTAGACAAATATATACAGTCCGTGCGCAAAGATGCCCCTTGGTGCCCAAGCAATATTGAATTTATTCGACGTATTAATGGCCTGGATAGCATTAACGACGTGAAACGAATATTCTTTGACGCCAGCTATATTGTCATGGGCTTAGGTGATGTGTATTTAGGTGCGCCAGTCGCAACACCCTTAGATCCTCGGCATCGACTAGTCACTACAAAATACAATCCCGCGCGTACTTGGACGGCCGAAAACTCAGTCGGCATTGGCGGTTCTTATTTATGCATCTATGGCATGGAAGGCCCAGGCGGCTATCAATTTGTGGGCAGAACCCTGCAAATGTGGAATCGCTTTCATAAAACAGCAGAATTTGACAAGCCTTGGTTGTTACGCTTCTTCGATCAGATCAAATTTTATGAGGTCAGCGCAGACCAACTCATAGATATTCGCCAGAACTTCCCCCAAGGTCGATACCCTATTCGTATTGAGGAAGGCATCTTCAAATTAAGCGACTATGAACATTATTTAGCCGAAAATAAGCAGGATATTCAGGCATTCACTAAAAAGCGTGAGGCTGCGTTTGACAAGGAATTAGCCGATTGGAAAGCTTCCGGACAAATCAATTTTTCCAGTGACATCGCATACATCAACACCGAAGAGGAAAAGCTCGATCTGCCGAGTGATATGACAGCGATAGAAAGTACCGTGGCCGGCAACATCTGGAAAACCCACGTGCTCGAAGGCTCATCGGTTCAGAAAGGTGATGTGGTGATGACCCTGGAATCCATGAAAATGGAAATAGACGTACATGCCCCATGCAGCGGTGTTGTCTATCAAGTTAGATGTCATGAAGGTCAGCAAATTCATGCAGGACAAGACCTTATTATCATTCAGGAGACACTGTCATGATTGAGCAGAGTTTAATATTCCGTTTCAGAACTAAAGCAGCAGGGTTAAGACACCCGGCAAAAAGCTAAATACAACACCACTTACCCGCCCCCTAACAGAGCGCGCTGCGGCTTGTCTGTGGCGCGCACCTAGATGGCCTAGCACCGAATCGGCGGCCTAGCGATGTGCAAGCCAGTGCGAAGAAAAGCCTCAAGCTTTCAATGGCTTTAAACCTAATGCCTTGGTCGGTAGCATGGCAACGAGAACTGCATAGATAACTGCATAGATAACTGCA